>VMHT01193474.1_pt1 | contig 11214 bp, 9 predicted proteins | sample 4693611 | NCBI WGS metagenome assembly VMHT01 (sample SAMN12280063, study PRJNA550983) | marine metagenome | isolation source: seawater sampled from same location over 5 years 0.02-0.2 micron viral filtrate | place: USA: collected off the coast of southern California halfway between the port... ... | reverse complement strand
TTATGCTGATGATGATTTAACCACAATCAATTCACTTATAGTATATGTGGCAGCAGTATCATTATTATAAATCTGAACAAATCTGGGTGGATTTACTACACGTGGGTCTGCGATATGAGTTGAACCTCCACCACTTATAGATATAGTTTGAAAGGTTATACCACTGGCATATACATAGTTTGTGCCATCAGCACTAACTCTTAAATGTAAATTAAATCCACCAGTGGCAGAATTAATATAAAATTTAACAACATTCATTTTGTGTGCCAATCCTAAATCAATAGTAGCACTTGTGTGAGAACCAGTGCCAACACTATTTTCTAAAATAATATTTGATAATCTTTGAGAAGCACCTTCGACTCTTGACTCTGATGAAACCCTAAGGAATCCATCGGAATCACATAATAACTTTGTAGATGTTCCAGAAGTTCCAATTGTGGTTCTACCAGATAAATCAAAAGCACCAGTAGTGCTACTTCTACATATAGATAAAGAAGAAGCATTTGCTTTTTGACCTAATGATGCTGGAAGTTGAGCAGATGAGATTGCTAATTTATCAGAAGACACACACGCTTCAATTGTTTCAACAGCACCTTCAATTTCACTTAAATGATTATTAGCAGTGCTTTGATTGGCAGCAGTAGCATCAGAAGCACCACTTACAATATCAACTTGTAATTCATTACCAGAAACACAATTATTTAATCCAGTTGTATTTGTAGCAATTGTTGATAATGAACCATTACCAGTGCTTTGATTGGCAGCAGTAGCAGCACCAGTAGGTAGAGCACTACTGGCGACATCTACATTACCAATATTTAAATCACCCGCTTCCAGTTCAACTCTTATTTTATTTGAATTTACACAACCCTCTAATGTTTCCACAGCACCTTCAATTTCACTTAAATGTCCTATCGCAGTAGTTTGATTAGCAGCAGAAGCATCACCACCACCAGACATAGAAACTACATCAACTTGTAAATGTCCAGCAGCATCACATAGCAGAGGTGTGCTTGTTGAGGCAGTTCCTATTGTAGTTCTACCTTGTAATCCAACAGCAACAGCAGAAGTTGGAGTATCGGTTATTTTACTATTACAAACGTTTGCTGGATTTACATTTACAGTATTAACAACATTTGCTTGGACATTACCAGTAGCATCCAAATGTAAATGACGAGCAGTTCCACTACCATCACCAACTTCATTACCTAAACAAGAAACTTGTAATCTACCAGTAGTATCACATAGAGCATGTTTTTTAGTTCCAGAACCATCACCAGCAGTATTGACAATCATATCAACATCACCAATAGTAACATCAACTGATGAAGTTAATTCTGCTTTAAGATTACCAGAAGCATCACATTTAGCAACAGTTAAACTGCCATCTGGTTTTTCTAAGTAGGGAAATACTTGGAGTTTAGTTGCTTGGTCTGATAAGTCATTGTCAGCAGCACCAATAAGTCCATCTTGTATATGAACTTTTAAATCTCCAAGAGCAGACAATTTTAACTTGTCCATTTGAGTAGAGTTATGTTTTTGAGCAAGAACAACGTTTGACATTTTCTATAATTATTTAAGAGAAAATAATTTTAAATATTAAATGTTTCATTTTGTGATAATAAACTTGTAAAGTGTAAGTAGTGATTGTGTGAATTTGCTGAACCAGTGTGAGCATTATCCTTTGGAACGAATGTATGAGTTGAACCATCATTTTCTACAATAGTAAAAACAATTTGTATCATTTCACCTTGAATGGGTATAGTTTTAAAAAGATACTCTGAGGGATTCATTGTAAATGTATGATGAGGTGTTTGAGCAGCAAATGGATTTGTTTGAACTGGAATGACAGCAGTTGTGCCATCCTTAGCAGTTATAGTTTGAGTTGTCATTGGAACTGACATACAATTAGTAAAATTTGGATAAAAATAAATATCTATTTTAATTTTTTTTACTAAGCAAAAACTACTTATTTTTATAGTATTAAAATCCATAACTGGCACTGGTGTTAATTTTTTAACACTATCATGTAATTGTCCGTAATATTTGAGTATTTGACTCTTCATTATTTAATAACATTATTTTATTTTAAAAAAAAAATCTTATTAGATAATATAACAAAAATGTCAAACAATAATCAACAAGGACAAGTTGTTGCTGGACAAGCATCACAGTATATCTCCATAGTTCCAGAAAATGGAGAACAGTTTGTTGCTGGTCAAAAAATTATCTACAATATTGAACCAGAAGTAGGTTATATTAAGAAAGATAGTTATTTACTTTTCGATGTATTAAATACATCAGCACAGTTAAATCGTGTTTCATTCCCCCACGGTGTAGGAGCACATGCCCTCATAGATAATGTAAATATCTATTCAAAAGAAACTGGCGTTTTATTAGAATCACTACAAAATTATGGAGAATGGAGAATTGTTGAACATCAGTATCTCAATGACAGTTTAGACCAGAAGGCACTTAAAGAAGGTGTAGGAAAATCTGCTCAGTCATATCTTTACAATGAAGGAGAAAACTTTCCTCGAAGTGTTATTAATTCAGCACACGAAATCGAAAACAATGTTTTATCACCAGTAAGCACAAATTTATCTGCTAAATATGCCTCAACCAGATTTTGTATTCCACTTAAAACTGGTCTTATGGGACATTTTGACAATGACCCTAAACTAATTCCAATCTTAAATTTTGGTGGATTAAGAATTGAAATTCAACTTGCTACAAACAGATTAGCATTACAGCACTTAGGAGCAAGATACAATAGAACTCCCTACACAGCTGCCCAAGCTGCTGGAAATTCACGACAAGAACACGTTGTCCCTATTGGTAATGATGAAGGAAATAATATAGGTGTTGGATTACGATTAGGTATTGATAATGGTGGCACTGCTAATAACCAAGGTGCTTTTGCGGCCGCAAATACATGCTTTATTAGAAACCCAGCGGCACACGCAACCAATTGGAAATCATTAGCAGATTGTGGATTAGCAGTTGGTAATGTTGTCAAACTATACAAAGCAAATACCTTAGAAGGAACTGATAGAACCTTTGTAGCAAATGGCGGAGGTGGTGAATCTACACGAACTATAACTGCTATTGCTTTTGTAGGAGGTAATACAACTATTAATGGACATACTGGCCCAGATACAATTCAAGTTACATTAGATGGTAATTTAACTGGTTTTACAAATGGTGCCAATGATGCTCACTATCTCATTGTAAGTTCTGGCACAGTTTCATATAAGATTACAAAAACTGAATACAGACTTTTACAGATTCAACCACCACCAGAAATGATGAATCAGATGGCACAAGGTATTAACTATGAATTTACTTCTTACGAAACATTCTTAGATAACATTCCAACTGCTTCTATGAGGCATCAGATTCCAGTTCATTCAGTAGCATCTAAGGCGTTAGCACTTTTTAGTTCCGTATATGATTCAAATCTTGTAGATAATATTAACCACCAGCAGTATTACTATGGACTTCCACCAGAAAGTTCATTAGTAAATAATGTTGTATATTTTATTAACAATAGATTATATCCTCTAAGGTCATACAATCCACAAGCAAAAGAAGATAAAGTATTAACACTTAACGAATTAAATAAAGCATTACAAGCAATTGGTAAAAGTCCATTGTCCTTAGGAAGTGCCGATTTTGGTGATTTAAATGGATACTCAAATAAATTTTTATTTAGTCGTGAATTAGCAAGACAAGGATTTGTATTTGATTTAAGAAATGCTGAACCAGAAGTTCGATTACAGTTCAGTGGTGTTAGAGCATCAGTATTACGTGTAAATACATTTGTATTTAGCAAACGTATTGTCCAGACTACTGCCCAAGGTGTTCAAGTTATCTATTAAATTTTTTTTTTTTCTCACTTTTAAATATACATTATGGAAAACTATAATAAAAAAATAAAAACCTCAAAACAAGACTTAAAGAAAAAACCAGAAAAACGTGTTCTTGCTAAAATTGGTAAAGTATTAGATGACCCACATCCATTTAATAAAATTAAACCCAAAGCAAAAAAAAATATAGAAAAAATATTTATAAAAAAAAAATCTAAATAGATAGTATAACAAAATGTCAAATCCTTTATTTAACTATGACGTAGAAATTGACCCAATGACAATTGATATTCGCAGTGAAACCTTAGAACCTATTAGTTCAAGCACTCGAAGAGTTGTATTCCGTCTTGATGCCGCTGGTAATCTTGACCAGAATTCTATTTTATTATTTAAGGTTCAAGGTGATAACAATAATAGATATCGCAGTAATGAAATGTTTGGTGGATTACTTTCAATTAAACGAGCAACATTACAGATTGGTGATTATATCTTAAATGATACAGAAGACATTGGGAGAATTGCTGCTTTAACTTCAATGGCATCAATGAACGTAGCAACAAGAAATCAGTTATTAGGACATTATTATCACAATCAGTATCACTCATTAGTTCAGTCAGCATACAATAGTGCCTCCGCACCGCACGGAGGAACTGGAACAATTGTCGATGATAAACACAAAAGTGGAATTAACTTTGGTAATAGATTATCAGTAAATGCGAATTATCACGCTGGATTAAATGGTAATGCTAATCCAGCAATTAACTCACTATTAGATTCAAACAATAAAGCAAACAATTATCAGTATGGTGTTCCATTAGGAACAATCCTACCATGCTTAAAAAATCGCTCACTTCCACTTTATTTATTCCAAGAATACAGAATTTTAATTACAGTTGAATTTCACGATGCCGATGAATGGATGAATGATGTTTCACAAGTTCAGAACCAAACCTTAGCAAGCAACCCAGCAACCGCTGGTAATACCAATAACTTAGGTATGGTTGCTCCCAAAGGTTCAATCACTTATGAAGATATAAAATTACAAGTAGATTACTTAATTATGCCTTCTGAGATTCAAGCACAGAGTAGAGCACAGTTAAATGCCGAAGGTGGATTACGTCTTGATTTCTTTGACATTATCAAAGTTGAAAAGAACATTCCAGCGGCTACACCAAATGCGAAACAAGTTGTAGAACATAGAATCGGTGCTGACAATAAAGAAGTTCATAAAATTTATATGATTAAACGTCTTAACCGCAGTATTGGTGGTTCTACTCTTGCTGCTGGTGCCGCTGGTGGTAATAATACTGCTGATAAAGCAAATGGTGCCAAAGTAAGTGTTCCTACACTAACCGATGGTGCTGGTGTTGGTCTTACACTAAATCTTACAATTGCTGGAACACAAGCACCCGTAGCTGGTGCCGCTGCTGGTAATGCCGTAGTAAATGTAAGTGGTTATGGATATAAAGCGGGAGATAAAGTAAGACCTATCTTTGATGGTTTTGGTGCTGGAACAAATGATGTAGAATACACTCTTGCTACTGGTTCCAGTGATGTTGGTGGTGCCAACAGAGCAGAACCTATGGACAGATTACTCATTGGTGCTCGTTGTGATGGTATGAACCAAGAAGACTACAATGTAAATATTGATGGTGTAGATATATTCCAAGAAGACAAATTTAGTCCAGCATCTCAGTATGATGAACTTACAAATTGCTTAGGAACTGATTTACAACTACCAAGACCTTTCTTCTTTTGTGATGAGAACTCAATTGCTTCTCGTATTGCTGATGAAGAAGGTGGTGTATTAGGTAAATACAAACCATTATGTCTTGACTTACAGAATGGAGAACCAGTAATCGTAGGTGGTGGTAGAAACATTGGTGCCTACCCAATCATTTGGAAGTATAGCAGAACTCCATTAGACTTATTCAAGAATCCAGCAGTCAATACCGTAACTGGACAGACTGGACACAATGGTGCTATCTGGCGTGGTTGTGCTCAGTCGATGGAGGTAGATTACTTCATGATGGTATCTCGTGTTGCTAATGTAAGAAGCACACCGCAAGGAACTGCCGTCAGTGTTTCATACTAATTTTTTATTTTTATTTTCTTACTTTTATTTATATGGATAACCTTCAAAAAATTGAAGCTATTAGAAAGTTAAAAAATTTAACTGATTTATTAGATAAAGAAAATCCAATAGTAAAACCGAAAGATGCTATAAAATTAGCAAAACGATTAGTTCAATTAATGCCAGAAGAAGATAGACCAACAGAAATAACAGAAAAGCAAACCCGTGCTTTTGCTGGATTTGTAAATGATATACATCATGATATAAAAGATAATGTAAAAAATTTAATAGGAGGTAATGACCATATTGTAAATTATGAACTTAGAAAAGAAGCAAATCGTGGAACACCAAGGTATAGCAACTATGTTGGCAAATCTGATGATATAAAAATGAAATTAGATAAATTTGTTAAATTTCATACAAGTGAAGGAGCTAAGACACCAACTGAATACAGAAGAATGACTGGTTTTGATATTTCTCCATATACACTTAATCTTAGGAATGATGGTGGAGGTATAGAAACATCGGTAAATTATATGAAAATGTTTAACAATTCACTAAGAGGAATGGTAGATGGTGTATTTGGAAGATATGGAGAAACAACTGTACAACAAGCATACGCAGAAGCAAATATGTCAAAACCCTTTATGGATTTAAGGGAATATTATAAAAGACAAGAAACTTACGTTGCTGCCAGAAATTTATTTAGAGATATGCCAGAATTTGATGAAGGTGATGTACGAGATACTATTGCCGTTGATGGTGAAGGTCGCCCCTTGTATATGCCTTTTACAAATGTTTTAAGAGTTTTAAATGACCCACAAAACCAACAAACTTTACAAGACCTACAAGACTTAAAAAATTTACAAGAGCAAACATATTCACCCAACGTAAATGCTTTACAAGAAACACTAACAAGAATTCAAAACTCAGATGAATATGGTGATGCCGTAATGGGGACTGGTGAAGTCAAAAATTTTGAATTATTTACTTTGGTAAATGAAGCACAAGAAGAGTTAGAACAAGCAAAAGCATTTGAAGATAAAGAAAGAAGAAAGACAAGAAAACGATTAAAAAAGGGGCAAAAATTGTATGACCCCAGATATGGAAAGTCATATCCCATTGAAGATTTTTTTAAAAGAATTGATACTACTTTATTTTTTCAAGGAGGTTTAGAAAATTTAATTAATAAAATTGAAGACGAAGATATAATAGGACCAGCTTTACTTTCTGATGAACAACTTAGAGAAGCATTTGAAGATGATGATTTTTTTGAAGAAGATGGTTTAAATGACATGCTTACATTATTAAAGGAAGAAAGAGATATTGCGGAAGGAGCAATAATACGAGGAGGACAACAAGAAAAAGAAGCTACTGAGGAAGAAATAGCAGCTGAAATGGAAAGGACAAGAAGATTAGCAAAAGAAAAAATGGACAAACGAGACGCAAAAATGGGTGAAAAAACAATAAAAAAAACAGAAGGATTTTTTACAGATATTGAACAAAGAGGAGAAAGAGTTGCGGAACTTTTTGAACAAGAAGAAGCACAAGAAGCGGCGAGAAGACAAGCAGAAGCAGATACAGCACGAGAATTTACTGAAAAGATTGGAATACCAAATATAAGTGATAGAGTAGCAAAACAAAATCAAGAAGATGAAAATAGAGCACAAATGGTAAAAGGTAGAGATTTATTTAGACAAGAATTAGAGGATGCTGGTGCTGGTGCTATACCAGATTTGAGTAGAGATGAATTTAGTGAAAAATATCAAGATGATGGCAGAATGTATCAAGGGTATCTTAACGCAAGAACTGCTGCTCTTAGTAAAGCACAAGGAGCACAAAAGAAAAAAGAAAAAGCAGTAAAAAAAAAATCCGAAGAAGCAAAAAGAAATGAAGAAATGAAAAGAAAGGTAGAACAACAAAAATCAGCGGTTAGTGATGTTCCAACACCAGAATATGATTTAGATGATTTAGAAGCATTGGCACCAGATTTTGATGAAGAAACCGAGTATGAAAGAAAAATAAAAGAAAAATATGAAAGGGACAATGCCCAAAAAATTATGAAAGAAAATAGACAAAAAAGTGCGGTATCAGCACAAGAACATTTAGGAACCGCATTACATGGCTCATTTCAAACCGATGAATCAAGAAGAATTATGAGAGCACTTGCTGGTGATATAACAGAACTTAATCAAAAAGGTGATGATAAAAAAGCATTAAGTTATTTACATTGGTATATTGCTCATAGTTCTACTGGTAATCATTATCCCATTCCAGCACTTGATAGTGTTCTTGAAAGTTATGGAGCACCTACAAATAAAGATGGAACAGTTGATATGAATTTTATTAATGGTGTAAATGGATTACAAATTACTTCTCAACCAGAGGACGCTGATTTTCAATTCAAAGATGAAAATTCAGATAGGATACGTAGTTTAGCACGAAATGTAATCAACGCACGTTTTGATGCTGATACGACACGACAAAGATTAAAAGTTCCAGCAAAGTTAGAAGAAAGAGAAGGTAGAGAACCATTTACTTCATTTGATATACAAGGACAAAGAAGACAAGAAGTTGAACCATCTCAACCACAGTTAGTCAGTGCTTTTGTAGGAGGTCAAAGAACATTAGGAAGAGTTGATGTATCTGATAGAAGCAGAGGTGTTCGTAGTAGGATTTCTGCCATTGGAGGTCAAGTTGTAGAAGTTAATCAAAGAGTTCAGCCGGGTGGAGTTCCAGATTTTGAAATATCTCATCCAACTGGAAGCACTTATGCTGGTATATTACATGCTGCTGCTGCTGGTGTAGCACCTAATACTGGTGTTGTATATAATTATTTAACTGCTGGTGTTGGGGGAGCAATCATACCTTCAAATATAGGTAGTGAAGCACCAATAGGTCCAGCAAGAATAGGTGCTGATATAGCAGAAGGTTTAACTCCAAATGAAAGACAAACTTTAACAATTGAAGGAGCATTAAATAAATTAGGATTAGGAGGACCACAATTTAGTGGAGGTCAAGCAATAGTAGGAGGTCCAAGAGGAGTTCCACAAGAAACGGGAGCACCCCCAGGCTTAAATCTTAGACAAGCAGTAATGAGAAAAGAACAAGCAGAAGGTTTTAAAATTTCAAGAAAAAAATTTGAAGGTCTTGCTGGTGAATCAGATGAGAGAAGTGAAAGAGCATTAGCAAATTTAAAAGGTAGATTATCAGAAGAAGCATTTAAGGGTGAAAAAAGAAGAAGGAATCTTGCTTTAACAAAAGGATATCAGAAAGGTCTAAAAATTGATACAGCACGTAAATCAACTCTACGATTTCTACCTCCAAGAGCACCAAGAGATAGAAGAATTATTCAAGATGCTTCTGGTGGTTATCATTTAATATCAAGAGATTTGTCATTAACAGTTCAAGAAAGAATTGGTGGATGATTGGTGATATTGGTGGTATTGGTGCTCAAAATATTTCTGAGAAAAAAAAAATTTTTATATATATATATGTTTGTTGTAAATGAATACACACATCCATTAGCGGATGAAGCACATACAATAGAACAACAAGAAGAAGCAATACACAGTTTAGAGGTGTATATACATTATTTAAAAAGTAAAGTAGATTTTTTGGAACAACAAATTGAAGATATGAGAAATAAATTATGGACCAATTCCACCAATCCTACCAATCTATTTACTGACTATGATTTCTTTTTGTCTGATGAAGATGTAGAATATGAAAGTGATAATGAATCCCATATAAGTAATGAAGAATTTGACATTGAAATTGAGGTTGAAGAAATTGAACTTAATCAAATGATATAATATGAACACTACATTCATCAATGGTATTGAACATGATTCCTTTTTCATTCATTTTTATTATGTCTGGTTTTTTATAACCACCATACATTATATTATCAAACTCCTTATAGTTATCCATATTATTTTGTCTTTTTTTTTTTTCTAATAATTCAACGCCCATCCTATATAGTTTAGGATGTTCTAATGTTTCAACTATTTTTTCTAAATAATCCACGAATGGAATTTTTTCGATTAGGTTTAGAGTTTGTTCAATCATTTCATCAACAGAAGGTTCAGACATGCTTACAATAACTAAAAGAAAAGATAATAATCAATTTTTTTTTTTCGTCGTAGCATAGGACACCCATGTAGCATAGGAGGTTTGGATTAGATACGACCTTACTATAAATTCCTTACTATGTGATGACGAAAAAAAAAAAATTGATTATTATCTTTTCTTATAGTTATTCATCATAATTACAATGACTACCACAATGAACTGCGTAAAACCTAACAACCCTATTATCACTGACACCTCGTATGATAACTACAAAACTACACTTGTCTATGACAAACACAACATTCCTACACACATCATCTATGAGAACAAGTGGGGACAACTACCACCACTACCACTACAACAAAGCAACCTACCAGAAGAACACCTACGAAATAAAGTAGCACATCTTATCAAAGAAGGACGATGGAGAGAACTTTATGATGAATCAGAATTCGTAAGAAAATCTATTGATGGTATGAAATTCTCAGCAGAACATAAAAAAAAAATTTGGGATGGGTTCGAAACAATATCACGAGTCTTAACTGAAATGACTTTCAGCACTGACTACGAAGAAGAAGAAGAGAAGCATGTTCGTGTTTCAGTTGAGTTAGGAACTGAAATCTGGAAGGAGATTGAACAAATTCAGAAGTATATCAGAACAAAGAGAAATAAGTTCAACAAAAATCAATGGTTATGTTCAGCAAATCCAGAACATTATCTCAAAGGTTATGACTATAAGAAACTAAAAAAATACTATGACTACCTTGAACATCACATTGTCAAACACAATGTTTCTATGGACAATTCACGTGCCCCACCAAAAGAATGTTCTATATGTCTTGGTCAGTGCCTACATACTAAACTACGATGTGGTCATTCATTTGGAGATGAGTGCCTCGCTAAATGGTTGAAGGAGAATAGAAAATGTCCTATGTGCCGTGCCTCTTGTCTTCCTAAGCAGTGTATCAAAATCTAACTACATAACTATCGAGATGCTTGGTAGGTTCTTCTATGATAACGGAGGGTGGGCGACCCATGTAGCATTTGTATCATTTTTCTTTTATGTATGTCATTTAATTTTCACGATATTTCAAAATTCTTTTCTTATGTAAATATAGAGAGAGAGAGTGAAACGACCTCCATCCGCAAATTCGTATGTTATTAGTTGGCAACCAGTTTCACTGGTTTGCCTAACTT
>VMHT01171853.1_pt1 | contig 11214 bp, 22 predicted proteins | sample 4693611 | NCBI WGS metagenome assembly VMHT01 (sample SAMN12280063, study PRJNA550983) | marine metagenome | isolation source: seawater sampled from same location over 5 years 0.02-0.2 micron viral filtrate | place: USA: collected off the coast of southern California halfway between the port... ... | reverse complement strand
GCTAGGAACAAGATCTTGTCCAGTGTGGACTTGGTCATAACTACGTTCCCACGGTCGTCCAGAGACAACTCAAGGTCCTTCCTAATCACAAAGGGTATACCACCCCATGGGTCACGTTTCATGATGTCATTGGTCACTGTCCTAGCCTGCGTGTAGCCTAGGCAGTAGACGGAGTAGTCGCCGCCTGTGACCTCATAGATTGACTTCTCGTCGATTAACATAAGTTTACTCCTGTAGTAACTACTACTGCTTCTTCTTTAGTATATATACCTAGGTATACCTTAGTAGAGGGTATCATAATTTTCGTCCTCTGTAAATATCTCATATTGGTAATATTGCATAGTTTCTGTATCTACTCCCGCAGAAGCAGTAGCAGAAAGACAAATACCGCAGAGATCAAGAAAATCACCATGTGTGTCCTTCTTAGTCAGTTCTGATTCCTCTAGGATTCTATCGCAAGCCTTACAGCGCATCTCTCCATTCCCTCCCATGTAGTTCCACCATGAGCATCTCAAGGTGTTTGTATGACAGCCCTTTGTACTTTCTCCGGCTCTCTAGTCGGTACATCTCAGTATCGAACTCCACCAGATGTTCAACCATGGCGTGTGTCTCTGGGTCCTCTGTTGGACCTGAGGGGTCCTCAGAGTCGCCAGAGTAGTACCCTTGCTCGTATTCCTCAAACGTCATTGTAAGCCCCCTGCATACGCTGTATAAGCTCGTCTATCACCTTCTGCTCCTCCTCCTTCCATGCCTCAAGGTCATCAAGTCCCTCGTAGTCCTCTGCCTCGTAGTACTCCTGATACTCGTCAGCCCACATCTCCCATGTTTCTCTAATCATTGCAAAATACTCCTTTTCTGTTAACTCTGCGAAACCATTGCAGAAGTCTATGGTTGTTGTCAATAGTTAAAACCGTTTTAGCTTCGGTCCTACCTACGTGTAAAACTTCCCACTTCTCACTGCAGTGGTTGTACCAAATTGTAAAGTTTAAGAAGTGCATTAGTCCAATTCTCCTTTTATGTACAGCCAAACCGTAAGTATACCAGATGCCGACAGTAGTATCAACACGTCCCAAAATGGTTGCCAGTTCTCAAACATCTCTAGTTCTCCGCTTTTCCGTTGCGTTCGATTTTGGTTACTTCAGGAGACCAGTGAGCAATCTCCTCTGTATCCATACACCCTATTTTATCACCTCTGAAGATCTCTAGTGCCTCTTCGAATGATCCAGCGTCTTGAATGATAGTAGAGTTCCAGATTTTAGTACATGATACAATTCTATATTCCATCCCTATCTCTCCTCCGTGCCGTCATAAAACCACGTCGTGCCCCTATGGGTAAAAGACTGCCCTAGTGCTTCCTGTATCGCTCTGTCCGTCTCCTGTACGCCGTAGCGTCTGCCCATGTAGGAACGCCAGCTGTCCGTGGTTGTACAGTCCTCCACTAGTTTACCCTCCTTGTTTCTCCAGTTGAAAGGCACCATGTGTCTACCCCAGCCGTTCGCTGGAGACCGTAAGGCTTCCACGTAGCGTCTAGCGTCCTCCTCTAGTGTTATCGCGGCCATTCGTTTCTGCCTCTCTCGTATCCTGTGGCGTGTCCGATTATCCAGCCGAAGCCGAAGCAGGCTCCCATTAGTGCCATGGTCATCAGTATTTCCATGTCTAGCGCCTCCCGTGTCGTAGTCTGTCCCACCAGCGCATCACACGCCAAAACCTCCGGTGGTTCTTGTCAGTGTCTAGGAATCCCAAGCGGTCCCGAAGACCGCATAGGAGCCGTGAGTAGTTGTTTATGGTAAACTCTGGGTACTTGTAGCCCTTGTTGCCATCGTAGATGTCCCAGACGTGGTCCTCGTGGTTATACCAGATTGTATAGCGTCCAAAGTTCATGATGCCACCTCGTTGTTTTGTATGTCGTAGGCCAGAGGTCCAGCCGATTGATAGACTAAGTCTGCCAACTCTGGGTAATCCTCCTCCAACTGCTCTAGCGCATCAAATGCGTCTAGGTCGCTATGGTATACCGTACGCTCTACTAGTGCTAAATAGTCTTGTATTACGTTGTTCATACTAGTTTCTCCCCGTTTAGATAGATGTCTCCACGTCGTGTACATACGTCAACGCCTAGTGCACGAAGTCGTGACATGGTGGTACGTGTAGGCCAATCTAACAGCGTCTCACGGTTTGGCTCAATCCACCCGCAACCGTGCCCACCGTGTACAAAGTCCGCGATATGGTGCCCATGTAAAAACACGCGGCTGATTATGTTTTCATCTTCAACAACTGTGTGGACCTGTGTGTTAGCCAGTGCCCAGTTGTCGCGGTTGTTTACTGCTCTAATCATTTGCTTCTCGATCTTTCTCATGTGTCAATGCCTCCAGTGGCTCGTGTGTTGACTCACTGCAGAGGACTCTAGCGAATCCCCTGCGATTAGTCAACTCCTGTCTAAACTGTTTTTTCCTGCCTCGTAGCCTATCATTGCGCCCATGCCTACCGATGTGGCTACGATAAAGAAGAATACTAATAATGGTCCCATGTCTGCCTCCCTATGCCGCCTTGCGTTGCGCGTCTAGTTTACGCTGGGCCTCTCGAACGTCTATGCCCAGTCCTTCCAATGCCTGCTCTGCTACGTACATTCTGTCCCATGCGGGCTGTTGGTCGGCCCCGTACAACTCCGCGAGATGTGTAAGACCTGCCTCCTTCGACTCCCGCTCCTTCTGACACGCATAGTCGAAGTTCCAATTGGCGTCCAGTAGTTCAGCGATAAGATCTGCTACTTCTGTTCTGTTTAATCTGTTCATAAGAATCATTCTCATTTAGGGGTGGCTTCTGTCCCCCGTCGCCATGTGTGTAGTAAGCCACAGACCAACCCGTGTGTAAACGTAAATATTTCACACGTTTGGACTATTGACTGCCGATGTCATTCCGTGCTAGTCGCGTGTGCGCGTGTGATATAAGGTAGGTCCAAAGGGTCCAACACAGGCACACACACTTGTCAACCCATGCAAATCCCATGCCAAGTTGCCCCGTGTTGTCCCATGCAAGAACCATGCCAACTCTTGGGCCTAACATAAGCGGCGACCCGTGTCAAACCCCTAGAAAAACATGGGGCGGGGGAGGGGTTGACATGTGTTGTACTTTTGTAGTAGCCACTTACGCACAAAATAAGCTAAAATTAGGAAAATTACCCATAAATTAAACCCGTGTAACCCGTTGATTTTACTCATGTTTGTACTTCTACTGCTTTTACCCTTAAAATAGCTTGACTTTCGTGTAAACTTATGTTATACTATTGGCATAAACAGGGATAATTTTAGTTATGACCACTGAAGTTAAAAAAAGAGGTCGTGGCAGACCCCGGAAGTCCGAAGTAGCCGCTGTAAAACCCGGAAACAAGGGTCAAGTAGGTCGACCAAAGGGTGACGCAGCGATAATTAATGAGTACAAGGCTAGAATGTTGGCTAGTCCTAAGTCTCGTAAGGTCCTAGAGACTATTTTTGATGCTGCTTTGGACCATGACCATAAAAATCAAGCTGCTGCTTGGAAACTTGTGATGGACCGTATACTACCAGTGGGTGCTTTTGAGAAGGACGTAGTCAAAGACACCGGTAGAAACGCTATACAAATTAATATTACAGGTGTTGGTACTGCCGAAGTAACTACTCCAGACGATATCATAGAAGGAGAAGTAGTAGATGGGTCTTAAACACTTCAAAAGAGAAGAGTTTGACTGTCAGGTCACTGGCACCAACAATATGGAACAAGAGTTCCTAGAGAAGTTAGACCAATTGCGGGGCGCATGTGGCTTCCCTTTTGAGGTAACGTCGGGTTACCGTCATCCAACCAAGCACCCTATTGAAATGAAAAAGGCGGTGCCGGGAACACATGCCCAAGGGATCGCGGCTGACATAAAAATAACTAATGCCGCCCACCGCTACTCTATTGTGGCTAACGCTTTGAACCTTGGATTCACGGGTATAGGGATTGACGATAATTTTATACACGTGGACACTAGGGGTACTGCTCCAGTGATTTGGTTGTACTAATGAAGTTTTCTCACGGTGATGCACTAACTGCGGGTTCTTCCAATACTATCTTGAACGTCCCTACTGGCTACGACGCTATAGTTACGTATTTGTTCATATCGAACACTACAGGCAGCAGTAAAAGCATTGATGCACGTTGGGTACACAACAGCGTTAATATTGATTTTCTGTCAGGAAAAAACGTAGGGTCCAAAGACTTTCTAGAGTTCGGTGGACAGTTTGGTGAGTTTTTAGTAGCAAAAGAAGGCGACACTCTAAGTCTGACGCCAGAAGCTGGCTCTACGTTTGTCAGTATTGTTTCTTTTGAGTTAGTACCAGCAACACCAAGGTTGAACTTTTGACTGATCTAAACATAGAACTACTGCCTTGGCAACAACAGGTCTGGGCAGACGACACAAGATTTAAAATAGTAGCTGCTGGGCGACGTACAGGTAAGTCTAGGTTAGCAGCATGGTTATTAATTGTTAACGCACTACAGGCAGACAAAGGTCATGTATTTTACGTCGCACCTACTCAGGGACAAGCCAGAGACATCATGTGGACCACCCTTCTCGATCTTGGGCATGAAGTTATCAGTGGTAGTCATGTTAATAATCTTCAAATTAAGCTTGTTAATGGAGCCACTATCAGTCTCAAGGGAGCCGATAGACCAGAAACCATGCGAGGTGTCAGCCTCAAGTTCCTAGTAATGGACGAGTACGCTGACATGAAGCCTGAGGTATTTGAGCAGATCCTGAGACCTGCCTTGGCTGACCAGAAGGGCTGTGCAATGTTCATAGGGACACCTATGGGTCGCAACCACTTCTACGAACTGTACAAATACGCGGAGTTAAGCAATGATTCGACGTACGCTGCATACCACTTTACTTCTTATGACAATCCATTGCTGGACCCGGACGAAATTGATATTGCTAAAAAGTCTATGTCTAGTTATGCGTTTCGCCAAGAGTTTATGGCAAGCTTTGAAGCGCGTGGGTCAGAAATGTTTAAGGAAGACTGGGTACGATTTAGTGAAGATAGGCCCGAAATAGGAGATTACTACATTGCAGTTGACTTGGCAGGATTTGAAGAAGTCAACAAAAAGAAGACTAAGAATTCCAAGCTTGACGACACAGCAATTGCCGTGGTTAAGGTCAATGAGCATGGTTGGTTTGTTGATAATATTATCTACGGACGCTGGAGCCTTGACGAAACGGCAGCCAAAATATTTCAGGCTGTCAGAGACTACCGTCCCGTATCGGTTGGAATTGAAAGAGGTATTGCTAAACAGGCTGTAATGTCACCTCTGATGGATCTACAGAAGCGGTACGGAACATTCTTTAGAGTAGAAGAGTTGACACACGGCAACAAAAAGAAAACAGACAGAGTAATGTGGGCGCTACAAGGGCGCTTTGAAAATGGGTACATTACGCTGAACAAAGGAGAGTGGAACTCTAGATTCCTAGACCAACTCTTCCAGTTTCCTGACCCTTTGACCCATGACGACTTGGTGGACGCTTTGGCGTACATTGACCAACTGGCAAATGTAGCGTACGACTACGACTACGAAATAGAAGACCATGAAATTTTAGACGTGGTAGCAGGATACTAATATGACTGACTTATATGAACAAGACCCGCTTATGGTTGAAGAAACGATTGAAGATTGGGTTATAACCAAGTGTGAAGACTGGAGGGACTACTACGAAAGTAATTATGAACAGAGATTTGAAGAATATTATAGACTATGGCGTGGTATATGGGACCCTTCTGACAGTGAGCGTAGGTCTGAGCGTTCCCGTATTATTTCTCCTGCACTTCAACAGGCAGTTGAGTCTAATGTAGCAGAACTAGAGGAAGCCACCTTTGGTCGTGGCAAATGGTTTGACGTAAGCGACAACCTTGGCGACACCAACAAGCAAGACGTACAGTTCCTTAGGAATAAACTCACAGAAGACTTTGAAGACTGCATGGTACGTAAGGCTGTAGCAGAGTGTCTTATCAATGCTGCAGTTTTTGGTACAGGCGTTGGCGAAATCATTATTGAAGAAATGAAGGAGATGGCTCCTGCTACTCAACCCATTATGGGAGGAGATTTGCAAGCAGTAGGAGTAAACATCACAGACCGTGTTAAGGTTAAACTCAAGCCTGTACTGCCTCAGAACTTTTTGATTGACCCTGTGGCTACCTCTGTAGAAGACGCTATGGGTGTTGCTGTAGACGAATTCGTAAGCCTACACCAAGTAGAACTGTTGCAGGAACAAGGTGTTTACAAAAGTGTTTATGTTGGTCCTGCTGCTCCTGACACCGATCTTGAGCCTGACCAAGACATCACTATTTACAATGACGACAAGGTACGACTCACTAAGTACTATGGTTTAGTGCCACGAGAGCTTCTGAATTCCGCTGTAAGCGAAGATGACGAAGAAGCAGTACCTGAGGAAGACTCTGGTTCAAAGTACGTAGAAGCCGTTGTAGTGATTGCTAATAGCGGTATTTTGTTGAAGGCAGAAGCTAACCCTTACATGATGATGGATCGTCCTGTTGTTGCTTTCCCTTGGGACGTAGTACCCGGACGCTTCTGGGGTCGTGGGGTCTGCGAAAAAGGCTACAACAGTCAAAAGGCTTTGGACACAGAGTTACGCGCACGTATCGACGCACTAAGCCTTACGATCCACCCAATGATGGCTATTGACGCTACTCGTTTGCCACGCGGTGCAAAACCAGAAGTACGCCCCGGCAAGATGATCCTAACCAGTGGAGATCCCCGTGAAGTACTTCAACCGTTTAACTTTGGTCAAGTTAGTCAAATCACTTTTGCTCAAGCAGGAGCATTGCAGCAGATGGTACAGCAAGCCACCGGAGCAGTTGACTCAGCAGGAATCGCTGGTAGTGTTAACGGCGAGGCTACTGCCGCTGGTATTAGTATGTCTCTTGGCGCTATTATTAAGCGACACAAGCGCACCCTGATTAACTTCCAGCAGTCCTTCCTGATTCCGTTTGTCAAAAAAGCAGCCTATCGGTACATGCAGTTTGACCCAGAAAACTACCCTGTAGCTGACTACAAGTTTAACGCAAGCAGCACTCTAGGCATTATCGCTAGGGAGTACGAGGTCACTCAGCTTGTACAACTACTACAGACTATGCAAAAAGACTCACCGTTGTACAATACGTTGATCCAAAGCATTATCGACAACATGAACCTGTCTAACCGTGAAGAACTGTTAACAGCCATGGCTCAAGCAATGCAGCCTAATCCACAGCAGCAGCAAATGGCTCAGGCAGCACAACAAGCACAGTTGGAGTTCCAGCAGTCCCAGACAGCGGCTTTGGCTGCTCAAGCGCAAGAGTCACAAGCTAGAGCTACCAAGCTGGCTGCAGAGGCTCAGGCAGTGCCACAGGAGCTTGAAATCGACCGTATCAATGCTGTCACCCGAAACCTTCGTGAAGGTGACGCTGAAGACAAAGAGTTTGAACGCCGTATGAAAGTGGCCGATACTCTCCTCAAAGAAAAGCAAATAGAAGGTAAAACTAATGTTAACAGACCACGAGTTGCGCCTGCTCCTGCAGCGAGTCAACCAAGAGTTCCAAGGGACGTTCCAACTCCTAGCAGACCTACAAACCAAGGTGGACCAACTGGAAACCAAGGTGGAGGAACTATGTAATGCCAAAGTCCAAAGACCCAAAACTAGCACGAGCAGGAGTAAGCGGGTACAACAAACCAAAGCGAACGCCTAATCATCCGACTAAGAAGTTTGTAGTAGTAGCAAAACAAGGCGACAAAACCAAGACTATACGTTTTGGTGACGCTAAGATGACTATTAAGAAAGACCAACCTAAGCGACGTAAGTCGTTCAGAGCGCGTCACAAGTGTGACACAAACCCACCCAGTAAGCTGACAGCTAGATACTGGTCATGCAAAAAGTGGTAATACTATGGCTAAAGGTGTAAAACATTATAAACGTGACGGCACTGAATATACAGGCGGTACGCACAAGATGCCTGACGGTTCATTACACTCAGGTAAAACTCACGGAAAAACATCTGTAAAACTTTTCCATTTTGAAGACTTGTCTAAGACAGCAAAGGAGAAAGCTATGCCCGGCTATAAGATGAAACCTAAAGCCAAAAGCCTACCAAAGCGTGGGCAACGTGCAGCTACTAACAAAAAGAAAAAGAAGCCAATGCGTCCCGGTGGGCAACGAGGTTACTAATGCCAGCCAAACGTAAAAAAGCTAACGACGCTTGTGCGCGTAAGGTTAAGGCTAGGTACAAAGTCTGGCCTTCTGCGTACGCTTCTGGTGCAGTCGCCAAATGCCGCAAGGTAGGCGCTAAGAACTGGGGTAATAAAAGTGGCCGTAAGAAAAAGTAAAAAGGGTGCAGCCCTTAAGAAGTGGTTTAAGGAAGAGTGGGTAGACGTTAAGACAGGTAAACCTTGTGGACGTAAGTCTGCAAAGAAAGGTGAGTCTAAGCGTCCGTACCCCTCTTGTCGTCCTAAGGCTGTTGCAGCTAAGATGACCAAAGCTGAAAAAGCTTCTTCTGCTCGTCGTAAGACTGGCCCCAAAGCAATTAAACATGCAGTTACAGCTTCAGGTAGACGTAGGAAGTCCACAAGAAAAGCTTGACAACCGCATAAAAGTATGCTATAATAAAACTATAGTTAACAACATTAGAGGAAACTATGACTCCTGAGCTTGAAACCTACTTCGACAACTACAACGAACTCTTCAACCACGAAGGTTTCAAACAACTCGTACAAGAGTTATCTAACAATGCACAACAACTGGCTGACATTCAGACAGTCAAAGACACAGAGGAATTTTTCTATCGTAAAGGCCAAGTTGCTGCTTTTGCTACTGTAATCAACCTTCAAGGTACTATAGAAGCGGCTAGAGAGCAAGCAGAAGCCGAAGAAGAAGGCCCTGTAGATGTTTAAAATTTATGACTTCCGTTGTACAAACGGACATGTCTTTGAAGAAATGGTAGAGTCTGGCGTTACAACCAGTAGGTGCGGTTGTGGCGCTAACGCTACTAAATTGGTATCTGCCCCGTCTTTTCACCTTGATGGTTCTACTGGGGACTTTCCCGGTCAGCACATGAAGTGGGTACGAGAACACGAAAAAGCAGGTAGAAAAAAGTCTCCACAATGATTATAATCACGGAGTTTAATTATGTCACGAGCTATGATGCTTGATCCACAACCTGAAGAGGAAAACGTGGACACCATTGAAAACGAAGTTGATGAGATTCAACAAGAAACAGAAGTTGAGAAACCTCAAGAAGAACTAAGCTTACCAGATAAGTATCAAGGTAAGTCTTTAGAAGAAGTTGTACAGATGCACCAAGAAGCTGAAAAGCTACTGGGTCGTCAGTCTTCTGAAGTAGGTGAACTTCGTAAGGTTGTAGATGATTACATTAGTACTCAAACGCAACCACCAGCACCTCAACAATACGTTGAGCCTGAAGACGATATAGACTATTTTACAGATCCTCAAGCAGCCGTTAATCGTGCTATTGAGAATCACCCTAAAATTAGAGAAGCACAGCAGTACTCTGAGCAGTACAAGAAGCAGTCATCATTGGCTACGCTTCAAGCTAAACATCCAGACATGCAGCAAATTCTTGGTGATCCCAAGTTTGCTGAGTGGATCAAAGCATCTAAGATTAGGACTCAGTTGTTTGTAGCAGCTGACCAACAGTACGACGCTGACTCTGCGGACGAACTCTTCTCACTCTGGAAAGAACGGAAGACAGTAGCCCAGCAGACTGCCAAGGTTGAAAAACAGGCACGTAAGCAGACACTGAAAGCAGCTAACACAGGTAACGCACGAGGCAGTGCTGAAGGTAGTCGTAAGAAGGTATATCGTAGGGCCGACATTATTAAACTAATGAAGAATGACCCTGATCGTTATCAAGCTTTGTCAGACGAAATCATGGCAGCTTATGCGGAGGGTCGAGTCAAATAATCTAGGAGATTGACATGGCTACTGCAACTTATCCGGGCGCAGCCGGTAATACTGCGAAGACTGAAGCGGCAACGTTTATTCCAGAAATCTGGAGTGACGAGATTATTGCTGCTTACCAGAAAAACCTAAAGATGGCTCCACTTGTCAAGCGTATTGCTATGAACGGCAAGAAGGGCGACAAGCTTCACATTCCAAAGCCCACTCGTGGCGATGCCAATGCTAAGGCTGCTGACACTGCAGTTACTATCATTGCAAACACTGAGAGCGAACTGACTGTTGACATTGACCGTCACTTCGAGTACTCACGTTTGATCGAAGACATCGTTGAAGTACAGGCGCTTTCTAGCCTCCGTCAGTTCTACACTGAAGACGCTGGTTATGCTCTTGCTACTAAGATTGACACTGACCTCCACTCTTGTGGTACTGGTTTTGGTGACGGTGGTTCAGTTGTGTTCTCTGGCTCAGTAGCTCCTACTGACTACCAGCACACTGGTTGCTTCTTTAATGACGCTGGTACTACTACTCAGTATACCGACGACACTATGGTAGCGGCTGACGTGTTTACTGATGCTTTCTTCCGCAACATGATTCAGAAGCTTGATGACAACAACGTACCTATGGAAGATCGTGTACTTGTTATTCCACCTTCTGTTCGTAACACTATCATGGGCGTTGACCGATACGTGTCTTCTGACTTCGTAACTGGTCAAGCAGTAAGCTCTGGTCTTATCGGTAACCTGTACGGTGTAGACATTTATGTCTCAAACAACTGTGCAACTATCGAAGCTGCTGCAAACAACACTGTGTCTTCTGTAGACACTCGTGCTGCTCTCTTGTTCCACCGTGACGCTATCGTTATGGCTGAACAGCTTGCCGTACGTTCACAGACTCAGTACAAGCAGGAATACCTCTCGACTCTGTACACGGCTGACTGCCTGTACGGTGTTCAGGTATACCGTCCTGAAGCTGGTTTTGTTCTTGCAGTGCCTTCTGCATAAGAACGACAAGAGGGGTCAGCAATGGCCCCTTTTCCTTTCTTCTCCTTCTTTTTTGCAATAGGACTTTCCGATGTCGAACTACACTAAGACTACAGACTTTGCAGCTAAGGACTCGTTACCTACAGGCGACTCAGGAAAGATCATCCGTGGCGCTGAATTTGAAACTGAGTTCGATGCGATTGCTACAGCTATTGCAACCAAAGCTGACACAGCAGGGCCTACGTTTACCGGAACCCT
>VMHT01157210.1_pt1 | contig 11216 bp, 12 predicted proteins | sample 4693611 | NCBI WGS metagenome assembly VMHT01 (sample SAMN12280063, study PRJNA550983) | marine metagenome | isolation source: seawater sampled from same location over 5 years 0.02-0.2 micron viral filtrate | place: USA: collected off the coast of southern California halfway between the port... ... | reverse complement strand
AAATTACTTTGTCATAATATATTATTAATTTGTTAAAATACAAAACGAATTCGTTAATACTTAAAACTATTTCATAATATAAATATAAAATAGTATCAGACATGGATACGATTATAAATCTAGAACTAGATGACAAAAATTCATATAAACAACCCTTTAAAGAACAATTTAAAGATTTAAAATTAACTGATGTTATATGTGAAATATTAGGGTCTGTTAATAAAATACCGAATAAAAAATTAAATATTGGAATTCATATCGATGAATTTTATATTTATGTTTATCATAATGGAGAACCAATAGATAATGATGATTTACGACGATTAATGAAAATGGCAACTCATGGAATAATGGAAAATAAAAAAGGTGTAAGTATGCAAGGAGTAGGTTGGAGAAGCATTGCAACTGTATTTGCTACTCAGTCATTTACAAATATATCAGACCAACCCCAGGGTATTTCTACTGATAATATATACTCTTATATGATTAGTAAAGTAAATAAAGATATAGATATAAATAATATTGTTCAGAAAAAGAACAGTATAATAACATTAATTCATGATGATGATTATAAAATATGTATTCAAAATAAAAAAGGATTCAATGATATTTATGATAATTATTTAAAAAATGATTACGGTGTTTTATTTATTATTCCAAATAAAAATACAGACCAATATAATGATAATGAAATATGTCATAATCTAAAAATGTTATATAATAGAATGGATTGTAATATAATTTATAAGAATGAAGTAACTGGTAAATCCAAAGATATTTTTGAAAATAAACCATCAAATTATATTGATTCCAGTTTGAATAATCGTTATCTTGAGTGTAAATGTGAAATGTTCACATATCATACAAAAAAAGTATGTAAAATGACGATTATAAATCTAAAAAACATTAATGGATTAGAAGATAAACCCCATTATTTTTGGATAGAAACTTATCGTGCGGTAGAAGATAATTTTAAAAAATATGAATATGAAGATTGGTCTATTAAAATAGAAAATGAAGGTGAATTAATTTCAGATAATTTTTATTTTCATTTTAGAATGATGGGATTTAATCCAGATACATTAGATTCGAATGACGAATTTAAAAAGTGGTCCACATTTTATTCTCCGGGAAGTATTACTATGCATTATGGTGACGGAATTCTTCCATATATTAATAACACATGTTTGAAATATTCTTCGAATGAAAAATATAAAGGATATCTGAAATATAAATTATTTCATGCAGGCAATACTATACACAAAGGTCCAAATTATAAGTCCGGATATACTTGTTGGAAAAGAAATAAAGGGAATGAAACTATCATATATAAGCCCTATCAAAATGTATTAATTGAATTAATTGAATTTCGTGATAATATTGATAAAAAGAAATCATTGTTATCGTTGAAACCAATTAAATCACAGACAAATATATGTGATGGCAAAGGATATATTAAAACAATCCCATATTTTTTAGTGTGGTTAAATCATAAATATATATGGTATCAAAGTAGCGAAGAAATTATAGATACAACAGTTGAAGAACAATTGATAATAGAAAAAAAAGAAAAAGAAAAAGCATTAAAACTTGCAGAGAAAGAACGGAAAGAAAAAGAGAAAGCACAAAAAAAAGCAGAACGAGAAGAAAAGAAAAAAGAAATTGCAGAACAAAAAGCAGAACGAGAAGAAAATAAAAAAATATTAGCGGAACAAAAAGCAGAACGAGAAGAAGAAATGAAAATATTAGCGGAACAAAAAGCAAAAGAAGAAGAAGAAATGAAAATATTGGCGGAACAAAAAGCAAAAGAAGAAGAAGAAATGAAAATATTAGCGGAACAAAAAGCAAAAGAAGAAGAAGATAAAAAAAAATTAGCAGAGGTAAAATCCAAACAAGATGAACTTAAAAAGAAAAAATCAATGGTTCAACAGGAAAAACTTCAAAAAATAGCACAAGAATGTTTAGAAGAAAAAATAGAACTTGAAAAAGAATTAGAAGTAGATTATATACCAATCCAAGAAGAATCAAATATTAACGAAGGATATTGTTATTGTTTTATGGATCCTACTAGACCTAATTTACGAAAAATAGGAAAAACATCCAAAGATAAAGATACTCTATGCAAACAATATATTCCACGATACATGCCTAGAGGTATAGAATTTATTCAATGGGAACCGTTTAATAATTCTAAATTAGCAGAGGAATGTATATTTGAAAAATTAAAAACGCACAGAATTGATAAAACAGAATGGTTTGAATTTGAACCGAATTCAAATACAGATGAATTAATAGCAAAAAAATTTAATGATTTAAAAATATACATGAAAGATTAATTTTTCATAAATCTTAATGAATAATGAATTCCATCCTTTACCAACCCACCTATATGTGTCCATGTATCCCGATTAGGTATAATATCACATCCAGATTTTTGTTTAATATACTTATTATAATAACATCCTATAAATAAATAACCGATGGTTGTAAATAAAAAAGATGATATAAATACCGGTGTAAATGTTGATTTAGATTCCACTATTTTATTTATTTCACATCCATACGGATTTTTTTTACATTGTTTTAAAAAACTAATTGAACAACAATCATTATCATATGAATCACACATATTTGGAAAACTATCATCACAATTGTGACAAATATATTCATCATTACAATACATTTCTTCACGACATTTCGAATGCTTACCACAGAAAAATATAACTTGTAAATATAATGATAACATTACTATATTATATTTTTAAAATTTGATTTATAAAAATATATATAAGTAACATAGAAATAATACTTATAATGAATCCAACAACAATGGAAGATGCTCTTCTAGAAATAGAAAGATTGAACACCAAATGTGAATTGGAATACAATAAAGGATATATTCAAGGATACAATGAAGGGTATATGGAACATCAATCTGAAACAATGGAACAAATTGATATTCAAAAAAAACAACTCGCAAATATACATAGAGTTTCTAATAATATTTGTGGAAATAAATATTCATTGAAATTACATTGCCTCCAACGATGGAAAAAATATACTCACGAAATAAGAAGACCTAAGAGAATGTTAATTACACCCATTACGACTAAAAGTCGCCCAGATTACAATGAACAAATGGAACGCATAAAAGCAAATGATTTACATTTGTGGGATGATTCTGTGAAAAATAATTCTGAAATAGGGGATTATTTTGGATATGTCGTGAATGGTAGTATTGGTAAAATTGATATATATAAAATTATAGATATAAGTTCTCCAAAAGACCGACTTATATCATGGAGTAATAATGTAGGACAAGAAAATCGCAATGTAATAACCTTATCACAAAAATGTTATTACAGTGGAACTCTAAAAGAATACAAAGAAATTTTGAATTACAAAGATAATTGGAATTCACAAGGAACGCAGGCCGCTGCTATTAATCTTGGACACAAATATATTAGGCATGTTATAAATAGTATTATATAGATATGATTATCATATTTTTTTTATTTAAAAATTTGATTATTATAATCATAATATTATAAGAAATAAATAAACAAATTTATACAATGAACACTGATCTACCAACCAAAGTTATCAAGCAAGAAGTATTGACACCGATTTCACTACGTGAAATCTTTGAAAAAGACGATGATGGCAAATATATAGTATTTGATTCATATGAGCGATCAAATGATACTCTGGAATATTGTATTCCAGAGCATCAACGAATGCCACAATGGAACAAAGACAACAAAGAAAAATTCATAGAAACAATATTTTATGGATATCCAATTGGGACAATTACACTATCAGAATATAGAAAAGAAGACGGAAATATTAAATATAATATCGAAGATGGACAAACTAGATTGAGTGTATTGCAACAATACTTTGATAATAAATTTAGTTGTTGTGGGAAAAAGTTTGAAGATTTGCGAGAATCTCAAAAAAACATATACCTATCTTACAAAATTCCACGAATCGTTTTGCGTAAATGTGATAATATTTCAGATACTGAACACGAATGTAATATTCACGAAATATTTGAACGATTACAATGTGGAAAAGCATTAAGTGATTCCGATAAAATATGGAATCGCATAGACAAATCTATCGTACAATTTGCGATAGAATTGATTGAAAAATACAATACAGAAGAAAATTATTTCAATAATAAGAATTTCAGTTCTAAAAAAAGAAATATATTATCTGAATTTACGGGAATTATTTGTACTGTTCTATATTCAGAAGAATTTTTGGACAAAGAATATTTGACCGCATATCGTTTTCAACACAAATTTATAATGACAAAAACAATAACTGACCTCGAGAAAGAAAAAGTTATGAAGTTTATGGATATATATTTGGAACTTATCACAACCGCATATTCATGCCAAGATGATAAATTAAAATCAATAACTAAACCGACTAATCTGAATTTTCAAAAATGTAATAAATTTTGGGGAGTAATCCTTATAGATTATTTACAGAATAATGAATCATTAGATATAGAAAAATGGAAAGATATCATTAATATTACTCGTGTATCATCTCAATTTACAGATACGGTTTGGAATGGTCTAAAAAAATGCGACCGTCAGAATACAACAAAAGAAGGTATAAATGCTAGATTGAAACGATTGAATGACTTTTATCAAAATAAAGACGCAATTACTTCAGAGCATGGAATTAAATGGGTTAATTACAAATAATGTATTGTAGTTTATTTATATAAATATTTTTATGTAATGTTTTTATAACTTGTAAACATAAAGACAACATTAATATATTTTTATTTTTTAATTTTTAAATTTGATATTATTATTTATATTTAGTAAATAAAATATTTAATTTATATGCCTCGTAATCATCATACAAGGCTTACTGCAAACGCATTACCTTACATTTCAACTGTTATTAAAGCAGATCCTATTGAATCAATTACATCTCCTTTACAAGAAAAAATAGATAAACTTGTTACTAAATTGAATGATAACAAATATAAAATTGAAAATTATGATGAGATTAAAATAGAAAAAGATTTATATAAAATGAAATATGAAAAATTAATACATGAAAAAATTAAAATAATGACTACATATCAATTAAATTATGATAGATTACAAGCAGAATATGATACTTATAAAAGTAAATATGAAAAAATTGAAAATATAGATGATATGAGTGATAAAATAGAAAGACAAAAAGAACATATAAATATATTATTGGAGAAACAATTAGAAAATAAAAAATTAGTAAAAGAATATGTAACTAAAATAGAATCTCTGAAACAAATGAATACGGATTTACTTGAAAAAAACAAAAGTTATAAAAATACAGGGGGGGTTAAATTAAAAGATTTGAAAAATAAAAAATATCATTTTGAATTCAATTTACGAGAAAAAACTGATATAAATGATTACAATAAAGATACATATATTAAAGTGTTACGAAGATACAAACATCTTATTAAAGAATCAGACCTGATTCATTTACTAAGAATAATTAATGCTATGAAAAAGAGTGCTTGTTGTTCAGTATGTTATGAATGTATTGACAAATTATAAATTTATAATCATCCGTTTATATAAATATTTTTTATGTAATATATTTTATAATGCCTCGTGAAAAATTAGATGGACCTTTATTATATGAAATAAGTAATGAAAGTAAACAAAAAAAATGTTGTCATAAATGTTTATTAGTACTTAGTCATACTCTTGTCTTTTGCCTAGGATATTATATCAGTTTAAAAGTAAATTCGTGTGATGGTAGTACAACTGGATAATACTTATAATATTATTATAATATATTAATAAATGATGTATCCTACACATAATTTACCCATTTATGGTGAACCATTATTACAAAAACCAAATGAACGAGATTATGATAAATATTGTTATCATCCACTTTTTTGTTGTATTATAGGTGGATATGTTTTGATAATGGTATTTGGATATGTTTATCAATTGAATCACGAGGGTAGTGAATCGTATTAAAATTTGAATATTTTAATCCTAAATAAACAACATAAAATAATAATATAAATGGATATTCGTACATATTATTTGAGTAAATCAATTCAAAAAAAACAAAAACACAAAAATTACAAAGACAATTATTTGTCGAGAACCCATTATGCCTTTAAAAAAAGTATTATGCATATTTGCGATTTACTAGATCGCAATGTAAGTAATGAAAAAGTATTATATGAACTTTACAGATTTTATAATATGATTATTAAAAATCCAGTATATGTTAAATATGATACACGATTCAATATTACTGCATATTATAAACTACGTGAATTACAGAAATTTGATCCAGATTTTGACAAATTGAATAAATATAAAAAAGTATTAGAAAAAAGAAATAATATCTATGATACGAAAGAATGTCCGATATGTTTAGAAACTATTAGTGATAAATTTACTCTAGATTGTAATCATTCATATTGTATTGAATGTATTTACAATTCATTATCAACAAATAAATCGTGTCCTATGTGCCGTGAACCAATCACAGAGTACATTGACCCTAAATAAATTTGAATAATATTATTTATAATTTTTATCTAAAAAAGATTACAATGATTCAGATTAATATTACTGCTTCATCGCTTTCAAAACTTACCCCATTTAATACATATGACTCAGTACAAACAGTCATTACCGAGTTATTAGTATCAAATAAATTGATTGACAAATATATTCCAAAATCAAAACTAGAAGAATGCTTGATTTCATTACAAACACCAATCTTGATACAAATATCGGATTTTATGAAATTGCCTAGGACTACGAGTCCTTACTATATTGCAAAGGAAATTGTCAAAAAATATGTAGTTCCTTCCTATAATAAGGATATTACAGAATTGGAATCAAAACAATTGATTGATAAAAATCTACCAGATATTTTACAGATATTGAATTTTCCAATCAAAAAAGATTTGCAAATGCGACGAGGTAATTTGAAAGAATATCATAATTTGAATCGTTATGAAAACAAATTCAAACGAAAGATTGGACAACGGAATAGTAAACTATACACAAAACCATTATATACTGATCCAGAAGGAAAGTTTCAAATTACGATTCGTGGAAAAGTTGATGGAATTGTAGATGATACAATTATTGAATCAAAGAATCGGACAAAACGATTGTTTAAAATGTTGAGACCTTATGAAAAAGTTCAATTAGAAGCATATATGTTTTTGACCGGAATGAAAAAAGCAGTACTTACAGAATATTACAATGAAGAATCATGTGTTATTGAATATAATCATGATAGTCAATTTTGGAATGACTTATGTACAAGATCAATAATTCCTAGAGTAGTTGATGCTCTCAAAGTATATGAATGTATGGATTTTATTGATAAATAAAAAAATATATAATTATATAATGATATCAATTATCCAATGGATAATATTTTTATGTATAATTTATTACTTTAATGAATATATATTACCTTTATTAATACTAACTTATATAATATATCTGTATACATTTCCAAGTAAATATGGGAAAGCAAATGGATTTAATTCTGAATATATAGAAGAATCTTTAATGTATTTTGTAATGGGTATAACAATGACACCATTAACATTTATTGTAGGAGTATTTGGAATGCCTACTATAGATTATCCGACTGGTCCGTAAACTACATAAATACAAATGATATATATTAATTAAATGGCATTGCCATTGAAATCTAAACATAATGTGGATATATCCAATCTATATGACAAATATACTTGTAAAGTGTGCGTTAATTATGTATTATATGATAAAAAAAAGAAAACAATACTAAAATATTCATCCTCGCGACCCTGCGGAATAAATCATCATAAGTGTTCTCTACATGCTGAACAACGAGCACTTTATGATATATCTAATTATAAATCAAATAATATAAATATTTTTATTTGGAGATTTGATAATAAATTAAATATTAAACCTTGTTATTCGTGTCATTCATGTACCGTATTATTAAAAAAATATGGATATGATAAAAAAGTATTTACATTTGAAAAATCTAAAATAGTATCTGCAATTATTTCAAATCCAGGATTATCATTGTCTTATAAAATCAAACATAACATTATTTAAAATCATAGATATTAAATATTTTTTTGTATAAATTATTTATTTTTTATGATGGATACTCGTCATATTTATTTTTTTTTTTATGTGTCCAAAAAATTTGAATTTTGATATAAAAATAAAATTGTTAAGATTTATATATTCGGATGGTTGAACTTATCGATATTTTGAGAAAATATCCTAAAAATGGAGAGTTGTCAACCCATTCTACACTTCCCGGTAATTATACATTACCTTATTTTCAAAATGGATGGTCATTATATGTTCCGTTAGAAAAAGTAGATGAATTCAATAAACTTATTTATAAATTTATTTTTGAAAAAAATATATATTTTGGATTGACTGAAACATTTGGAGAAATATCTCCACTTTATATAGATATTGATTTAAAATACTCTGATACGGGAACCACCGATAGAATATATACGGATGAAACTTTACAATCAATTGTAAAATTACTCCGTGAACAAATAGATGAATATTTAATATGTGATGATGAAAAATATAAAGAATGCTGGATTATGGAAAAAAAGAAACCTATTCTAAATAAAAATGATGGAGTGCTGAAAGATGGAATTCATATTATGTTTCCATACATACATGGTGAATATAAAGTATTCAAATACAATTTTATGAAAACAATACACGAACGAGAGAATGATATTATAGACATTTTTTCAGAAACATCTTCACAAGTACCTATTAATGATGTGCAAAATATATTTGATGGGAATGTATCTAAATGGTTTATGTATGGATGTGGTAAAGCAAATAATTATCCTTATTTACTCACAAAAATTATACAATATGATGATACAAATATTGTAGAAAATTATTTAGATTCAAAAGAAATTTTTGAAAAAACGAGTTTGCTAAAAAAATTTGAAATTGATGTTGATTACAAAAACAATCTTGAAAATTTATATATAGACAAACCATTGAAAAAATCTACATCATCCAACTCTGTATCATTTATGGATTCTGATTTTGAAGATGAGGAAGAAGATAATGACTATGATCCATATTATGTAAAAAATGATGAGAATGAAGAAAAACCATCAGTTACTTTGAAAAAAATGGAACTAAAAAATATATATGAAACTGTTTTGAATTGTTTATCAGTAAAACGTGCGAATGAATATGATTTATGGATAAGATTGGGAATGTGTTTAAAAAATATAGGAGGTGATGAATTATTTAAATTATGGGATGAATTTAGTAAAAAAGGATCCGGATACAAAGATGAAGCAGATTGTCAGAAATTTTGGGATGGATTTAAACGAGATGGACTTACACGTGCTACTCTACATTGGTGGGCACGAATGGACAATCTAGATGAATATAATAAAATTATGGAAAAAAATAATGATAAGAAAATTAGGGATTCTATCTTCAATGAAGGTCAGCATGATGATGTTGCAGAAGTTGTTTATGGATTATACAAAGGAGAATATATCTGTGCGGATTTGAAACATCTATGGTATTATTTCAATGATACAAAATGGGTTGCGTGTCCTCGTGGTTGGAAATTACAAAAAGAACTTACAAAACGTGTGAAAGAATTATATTATGGATACCATAAATTATTCAAAAAAGAAATGGATAAATGTGAAGAAAATGGCGATGCAGTTCAATCTAAAACATACGATGGATATCAGAAATCAGCATATAGTATTTATCAGAAATTGAAAAGTGTATCATATCAGAATAATATTATTGAATCATGTAAAATTAAATTCTTTGTAGAAAAAGTACTTGATAAGTTTGATGCAAATACAATGCTTATGGGATTTGATAATTGTGTATTTGATATGAGAGATAATATTTTGAGAGAAGGGTGGCCAGATGATTATATTACAATGTCTAATAATATAAATCTTCCAATACATAAAAATGAATTACCAATGCGTGTTACAGAATTAGAAAAAATAATACAAGAGAGAGTTGGGAAAATAAAAATAGATAGTAATGGATTAGAAACTTGGGATGTAGATAAATGGGATAATGGAGACAACAAATTTTATATAACTGTTCGCCGTGATATCAATCGATTCTTTCATCAAATCTTACCTAAGAAAGATTTGCGGAAATATTGTATAAAATTCATAGCATCACGATTATCTGGAAATGTTCTAGAACAAAGATTTAGTATTATTACGGGGTGTGGTGCAAATGGTAAATCTATATTGATTGATTTGATTAGGAATGTACTTGGTGAATATTGTTTGAATCTTCCAGTAACTTTATTGACTCAAAAACGGAAAGCAAGTAATGCTGCTTGCCCAGAAAAAGCACAAACAAAAGGAGTTAGGTTGTGTTATATGCAAGAACCTGATTCTGGTGAAAAAATTAATGCAGGTGAAATGAAAGAATTGACGGGCGGTGATGTGATTACTGCAAGAAAATTGTATCAGGATGTATTCTCATTCAAACCTCAATTTGAGTTAATGCTTATGTGTAATGAAAAACCTACTATTGATGACAAAACGAATGGTGCTTGGAGAAGGGTTCAAGTTTATCCATTTGAATCACGATTTGTTGATGATGAAAAATTGATTGATGAAGATAAAAAAGTATTTAGAAAAGATAAACTACTATCTAGTAAGATTAAACGATGGGATGTAATATTTATGACCATGTTATTGGAGGAATGGTTGAAAATGGATGGTGGTATGAATGAAGATGATATTCCTGATTGTATTAGGATGGAAACAGAAGCATACAAAAATCAGAACGATATGATTGGATTGTGGATGTCACAAGATTTGGTTGTGTCTGAAAATACACTCACCCCTTTCAAAGAATTATTTGAATCATTTGAAAGTTGGAAAGAAGAAAATTGTTCTACATTAAAACTAGATAAAATAGATGTAAAAAGACGATTGATGGATTGGCAAAATGCAAGTAAGTTTGGATTCTCGAATGATGTCAATGGATCTGTAAATAAACCAAAGTTTAATTTTACAATAATCCAAGAGTAAACAAATAAAAAAAAGTAATAATATGCAAAATTAATTAAATTATAATTTTTTTATGTGAAATTTTTTTCATATTTTATAAATTTTCTCATATTTTTATAATTTCTCAAATTATTTTTTT
>VMHT01009196.1_pt1 | contig 11216 bp, 12 predicted proteins | sample 4693611 | NCBI WGS metagenome assembly VMHT01 (sample SAMN12280063, study PRJNA550983) | marine metagenome | isolation source: seawater sampled from same location over 5 years 0.02-0.2 micron viral filtrate | place: USA: collected off the coast of southern California halfway between the port... ... | reverse complement strand
GTTTTGAAGCACAATTCACTACTGGGTTCATACTATCTCTTTCGTGACCATTCAATCTCTTCTTTAACCTTTGTATAGTAGATCCTACATAAGGTTTATGTTCCCCTGTATGATCTATAATTTGATATATTTTACCTTCATTAAACTTGTTTATCTCCATTATACAATAAAAAGATATCTTTTTTTTGACTTTTAAACGCAAAAACTTACCGAAGGGTTGCTTTGCTTACGAAATAACTTGAACTGAGGAACCATCCCAAGTGAGCACTGACTTCGCCTTGAAAAACATAAAGACCGATTGTGGGTTATCAGTAGTTAATCCACTTTCAAGAGATAGACCCCATTGCTCCTGCGAAAAATCCTGACCCTTATTATATTGTGAGTACCGCATACCGATACCGAACATAGGTCCGCCGAATGCTTGTTCTTTATATGAAGCACCACCCTTAGCTGCAGTCATAGTATAATCTCTGTTAAGATTTTGTACCTGAATACTGGTTCTATCCATAGCATATTCAGGGATTACAGCATCAATGAACTGTTTTGCTAATTGTGAATCACTTGTATTGAACTCAGCACCATCCAATCCACTCACATTAAGAGGATAAGTAGATGATGTATTAGACAACATATCAAAATCTACTGGATATTTAGCACCTCCCTTTAAGAACTGAACACGAGTAAATCCAGCAAGTTCATTATCATCTTGACTAGGATAGACTGTTGCAAGTCCATTCTCTAACAATGTATTAATATTCTTTGATGGAGTAAATGTACAAAAGACACTCTGTAGATGTCTTAGTCCTAATCTGTATTGAAGCTGAGCATTTGAAGTATTAATAGATGTGTATAGAGATGTGATTGTATTGAATTCTAATGCTCCCGATGTTTGAGACATCATTGCTGGAAGTTCAGATGCCGGAATATCCATAACTTCACATGTAAGTGATAGATTTTTAAGTTCATAGTGAGCATCTGCTACTGAACCACCTGCAAGGTTAAGGTCATCACCACGAGCAAATAAACAATTACTATCAGGCGATAAATGTATCTCAATTTGAATACCACCAAAAGAGTTCTCTAATAGATTGATTTGATTACCACTCATCATAAAACCTGAGGGAAGATGACAAGAGAAATTCTTGAAGTATGCAGCGGCTGGCTGACTTCCCGAACATACTACATGATCATACATCTCCTGAGCATCAGGTTGAATTAGGCACGCTTCATTGAGATGTCCCATAAGATCTTGCTTTGAACTGGTTAGTCCTAAGTAGGTTTTTAGATATGTATTGTAATGACGAATATGTTCGCATATCTGTTTTGATTTGTTATGACGAATAATCAATTGATCCCAAAGACCAAATACACCTAAACGATTATCCATAGTCACCTCAGCAAAGTTATTTGCAGCATCATCTTCATATACAGGAGTAGGAGGACTGGCATTATCCTTAAAAACACACATTTCACCATTGATACGAATGGAACGAGGATCAAGGATACCTGCCTGTGATTGAATTGTAAAGGTTAATACTGGGAAACCACTTTTGAAAGAGATAGTCGCATCAGGATTGATATTGTCGGGACGGAGAGATAGATAGCGAGAGGTCATTTTATAATATGAACAACATATAAAAAGAATAGTTAAAATAATAAATGTTTTTTAAGATTTTACATAACAACTGTGGTTGCACCATTCTTAATCATTACACGGCGGAGATGAAATACGAATGTCGAGAACATCTTATTCTTTGTAGGAGCAGTAGCTTCAGAGTAATTGAGCTGAACCGATAAATCACGGTTTCTTAGATCCATTACTCCGCTATTAACAGCAAATCCACGACCAAGTGCGAAACTCTCCATGTACTTATTAAATGAATGTGGAGGAATACCAGCATTCGCAAGTAGTTTCTCTAATTCATATATATGGAACGCATCAATACTCTTACGAGTAGAAATCTTACGAGTAGATACTGGGCGACTAGGAACAAGTTTCCCATCAATCTGGAACTGATACTCAGATAAGAAATCACAACATCCCGATATTCCTGGACGAGCAGAATTGAGTACTGTATCCTCAACATCTTGTGTCACTTCATAAGTGCCTGTGGAAGATACTAATTGTTTATCACTATATACTGTTGCGTCTGTAGGAAGGATTAAACAAGACTTTGCCTTTGTATTTGCAGCATGGATAAGGAAAGAAGTTTGCCTATCAGATGCCAGCATAGAATTTTTGTAGTTAGTATAGGAGAAGATATCAAATTCAATAGAACCACCTTCCCTTGCTTTTTGTAGCATACCCGACTTATATGCTGGGTCCATAATAATCTTTTGAACAACGAGGTTCAAGTTCTTAACATTGTATTTGACTGGATAGGAAGCGGATTCACTTACAAATGTAGAGAATACAGCAGATACATCACGAGTGACATCAGCACCACGACCACCAGCATTAGCTCCTTGTAGAGCATCTGCCGTAAATTCTAAGAATACACGATTACCTTGTGCTGGATCAACCGTGATTGAAGCAATAGTCGGTGAAGTATAACCAGTAGCAGGACTATCCGTAATATTTGCGTCAAGACCAGCAGCATCAGTAGAGGATACAAAGTTAATAGTTTCACCTACAACAAAAGGACAATGGGCTGGATCTTCTACTCCATTGATTTTCGCTAACCATACCCCATTCACAGGGTCAGCTGTCGCCTGTGTCCAGGGACTAATCACAGTATTATCGGCAGATTTACGAGCTCCCCAAAAGCGAGGATTGAGAGTTCTGCGTCTGTCTCTAACAACACTATCTACTTGACGAACAATACGAGGAGCAGGCATCAAATCAATTTCTACATATAATCCTGTTAGCATATTAGGAAAGATTTGACCTGTAAATACTCCTGAATGAATAGGGACACAACAGTGAGCAGAAGACTTTTGTACATTGTAATCATAGTCTGCATTTTGATCATCTGTAATCTTCTTAAACCAAGGATTAGTTGAGATATTCGCCATATCAGATTTAGTAGAACCACGAGTTCCAGAGTTTTCTGCTGTATGCTGACCACCTGCTTCTAATAGTGCTCGTGATTGTTTCTTACTGACATCTTTATCATAATCGTGACGCATAGCGACTACCTGATTATATTCATTTAATTCTTCAATTAGATTACCTCTACTTTCATCATAGATACGAATATTTTGAACCATCATACCTGCTCCTGCTGGGTCAAGCATAAGTCTTGTATGTTCTTGATTAGTAGGAGCAATGATATCAGCATCAAATTCTAAATAACTATCTTTACCACTCATAAACTCTACACTCTCCTTAGGAATTTCAAATCCAACTTTACGAGCCACTGATCCAATTTCAAAGTTAAGTCCATTTTCACATGGGATAGAGACTTGCTCTTCCCCTATTTGAACTACATTCTCGGTGCTCCAATATTGTGACATTTTATACTTATGAATAATATATTAATCATATGATTAAAATAAAAAAAAAAGTTGTATAGTATATATATGGTTAAGGTCAATCCTGAAGAGTTAGAAATATGGTCTGATGAATGTGAAAGATTATTAGCAGAATGGTCTGAGAAATCATCTTGTTATAGATGGCTCCATTCAAAGAGTGAAAAGAAATATAGAAAACGATATTATTCATTTAGTATTCCTGTTATTATATTATCTACATTAACAGGAGTAGCAAACGCAGGTCTTACTTCTTATGTACCTGAGGACGCACAAAAAATAGGTCAAGCAATCATAGGTGGTTTTAATATCTTTGCTGGGATATTAGGAACACTTCAAAACTTTTTAAAAGTTGCAGAAACTATGGAAAGTCATAGATCTTGTGGAGTATCGTGGTCTAAATTAGGCAGAAGTATCAGCATTGAATTAGCATTAGATCCTAAGAGGCGACAAAATGCTCACGACTTCTTAAAAATTACCAGAGCTGAATATGATAGATTGATAGAACAATCCCCGACTATTGATGATGATATTATCACAACATTCAAAAAGAAATTTAAAAAATATAAAGTAGCGAAACCACCTATCTGTAATGGATTAGATAGATGCAGTATATTCGGCAAAGAACCAATAGATATTGTACTTCCTCCTACGGATAGTGAAGTATCTTCAACAGTAAAGAAATCTATAAAAGATATGGATTTAGAATATGTAGAAGAACCACTTAGTCCTTAGTTTCTAATTGTTTCATAGCACCTTTAAGATATTGATTCTGTGCTATTTGAATATTTAATTGTGATAGTGCTTTATCTCTTTCGGCAGTCACCTGATTAAGTTTTTTGATATATGAATCTTCTATCTCTTCGGCATCTCTTTTGAGTGATTTTTTTTGATCTCTCATCATCTCTATATGTTCTTCTTCTTTCATATATCCTTTACCTTCTTCAAGTTCTTCTAATTGTCTTTCAAGTTCATCATTCTCTTCCTGTCTCCTTGCTACAATCCTCCTATGTTTAGCAAGTGATATCTTTTTGTGTTTATAATCTTGTTCTGTTTCACAATTTTGATTAAGATATTTTTTAAACCATTCATTAGTCTCATCATAAACTTCTTGACTTTTGTATAGAGCCATAAATAACTCATAACAACCGATTAACTTGTTTTGTTTCCATGTATGAACAAACTTTTGTTTAGTTTGTTTCTTAGCGTTTCCCTTCAAATGTAAATGAACATTATTCACATATTCAAATATGTCTGCCTTCTCCTCTTTTGTATAAGTATTAACGGACTGCTCCATAAATAGTATTGATAAAGATACTTTTAAGTATGTTTATACTTACTCATCAAGAGGTTTTAAAAGTAAGTATATATATACTACCTTTGTATTTCACTCAACACTTTGCATAGGGTTTGATATTTCCACAGGGGTTTTGTGCATATTCTATCAGTGGTATGTATATTATTACTTTCACAACCATTATTATTTGTAAGTCAATTAAAAAGATATCATTTTATTTACGCTTAGATTTAGACTTACGCTTTCGAAGAGTAGATGTACCTTTCATTTCAAATACATCGGTTTGTTTGAATTTATAAGATGTCTTTTCAGGGATAATAACTTCTTGAAAGGCAGAGTATCGTGGGGCAGTAGGATCCATCGGTTTTGCTTTACGGATTTTGAGTTTTTCGTGTTTCATAGGTTTTTTAGGAATATGTAACTGATGAGGCATTTTATATTATTATTTAACATTTTAATTCTTTTTATAATATAGTAGTATAAATGTCATTCATAGTGTGCAGCAACCAAGCAAGTGAAGAAGATATAGTGGGAACTGATAGTAGTATATTTAAACCATACAATTTTCGTAATGCTCTATCATCAACTATGAAAATCCCTAAGAATGCTCAGATTTCTCTACAATCAGCTAAGATTAATCTTGATGGAACTATTGTATTAGGTTCAGGTGCTAAGTTCTTTTATTTGTATCTTGGTCAAGGAATACAAGGAGCTCTTACAACCTTTAATCGTTTAGACAGCATACAACAATCAATGGCATATCCTATTAAAGTAAAGATGTATGAAGATAACAATGAACAAGTTAAAGTCAATTCATATCAATTAGGTGAAGAGATAGCAAAATCATTAAATCGTTATGTATATAATCCTCAGTATTATGGCAGAGTTGAAGTTGTCCAGAAAAATACGAATAATGTATTTGATGGATATGAAATTAAATTTAAAGGTGAATTATCTGCTAATGCAGGTAATACTCTTTATAATGCTTTGCCTGAGAATGATACTGCAGTAGAAGGTCTTGTTTCTGCTGTAAGAAATCCTCAAAACCCAGCAGTCCCTGGATGGACTTATCTTCTTCCTCCAGGAGTAGATGAAGGAGTATTCAATGTTGCACAGAAAAGAATTCAGACACAACATGTCACTTTCAATGTTCCACCTATCGCACATAAGAGAGGTATATTCCGTGTAAAATTAACTGATGTTTTTATCGGCAGAGCTGCACGAAATAGACAATGTGATTTTGCAGTAGGTTTAAGTAGAAGTGTTGTCACAGAGCAAGGACCAGGACAAATGGGAGGACCTCAATATTTAAATCCTCCTTATTATACTTATCGTAATGGTAATCAACATATCCCATTTTTGAAGGGATTTTTAGATTTTGGTATAGTAGTCAATAGAGTTAATCGTAGAGGATATGCAGCAGGTGAAATTATGTTAGTTCAAACTGTTCCTAACAGTGGGATGCCTGACTTTAACAATTTTCAACCTACTGCACCTAAATTAAATATCCTTGATTATGAAAACTGTCCTCAAAGTGATTTCGCAGCGAAAGTTAATCTATGGAATGATACTCTGGTAGATGGGTTTCCTATTCATTCAGTAGAGTTTCGTGTATCAGGTGAAGCAATGTCGGTACATCTATTATCCACAGGTGCAGCTGGGGATGGTTCAAACGGCACTTACTATACACTCATAGAATATGATGGCACACAAGACGCAGAACATAACCTAAAACCTATATCACAAGATTGCTGGGCATTGTATCCTCACTTGATGATTCACAATCAAGGAACAGATAATGCAGATGTAAATAAATCATTAGGTATTACTCATTACACTTCTATTTATGATCAGTTTATAGAAAGTGGTTATGCTGGTAGTAATGCGTGGGCATTGTATGATCCCGCTGATGAACATATAGGATTAAATGTAATTAATGGAAATCTTGCAGGAGGATGGCTGAATGATAATCTTGAAGGTGGGTGGCGTTCTTGGGAAGCAGAAATGGTTAAATCAGGGAACGGTGGTGCTGTCACTGATATTATGAATAGAGCATTCATCAATAGGGGTTCTGATATATTTACAGCAGGAGCACCCAATCCAGTAGAATATGATGACTTAGTAGCATTAGGAGGGGATGCTTCCAAAACTGTATGGAAGTATAGCAAACCTGTACTCATCTTACAAGAAAGCGATAGATATGAACCAAGTCAGGGAGCTCAATTCAAACGATTACTCGGTTTTGAAAATACACCTGTGGTTGATTTCTTCGCATTCGGTACAGGAGCAGATGATTTAAATTATATAGTCGGTTCTACATCTCCACCACGATTAGTCAGTAGTAAATCTATCTTTGTTAGAATTCATAACTTTACACAAGAAAGTATGAATGCCTTTCAGGGCAATGTATCTAAGATTATTGCTCACCTTCCTCGTTTTGATGGAACGAATATATCAGGACCTCTGTACCTTGAACCTCGTAATATGGTTTATTTAGATCTCAACAATACAGAAGAATTGAATGTGAATAGTTTTGATATATCACTGTGTTATAGTGATGAAACTTATGCGGACTCACTTACAGGAACCACTATCATATGTCTCCATGTAAGACAAAAGGGAGATGGAACAGTCTAAGTTTTTGATTTTTTAGTAATTTTATCATTTTTTTAGTAAATGAATTTTTAATATTATCTATACTATAATGGATAAACTACCTGATACACTGAAATATGATATTAAAGAAGCACCCAAAGATGAACCTGCAAGTGAAACAGCTGAACCTCAGTCTGTAATTGAAACTGTCACTGAACAAGGTGATATCTTAGATGATATACCACTTGAAAAAGATATAGATGATGAGTTGCCTATGTTTGTGCCTAAACCTGAACCTAAACTTGAAGATATATTTGCTGAACAAAAACCTAAGAAGAAATTAACTAAGTCAGGCAGACCAAGAAAACCTATGTCTGAAGAACATAAACAAAAGTTAGCTCTTGCGAGGGAAAAGGCAAATGCTAAGAGAAAGTATCTTGCTGAACAGCGTAAGAAAGCAAAGCAGATGGAGAAGGAAACCAAAGAACTACTCAAAAAGAAAAAAGAAAAAGAATATCATAAACTGAAACAGGAAGTAGAAGAACCTGTGGATGATGAGACTGGTGAGAGTAACCCTAACTTTGTATATGAAAAGAAAGAACCTGTAAAGAAACAATCAAAACCATCACAGCAATATATAGGATTAACAAAAGAAGACTTAGACAAAAGTCACCTTGATGCTATATTAAAAGTAGAAGCAATGCGTAAGCAACGCAAAGCAGAGAAAAAGAAACAACAACAGATAGACGCATATAATCAAGAGACTATCAGTACATTAAAAAAGATGACATGGCAAGATACAGCAGGTCTGTATTCAAATTGTTTTTAAACGAAGTATGCTACGCTAAGACCAGAACCAAGATGTTTCGGTGGGTTTTTCTACCTCTACAATACCTACTTGTGATTTGATAATATTAACCTCTTTCTTCACCTCTTTTATTTCTTGTTTAAGATATCTTACAATAGATAGTATTTCTTGTAGTGTATCGGCATTTTTTTGAATGGGCGACTTCTTCGGCATATTATACATTCTTCAATATAATTATTTGAGACAATTAATTAATTTAACCATATTATATCTCTCGGGAGGTTCATTTTATAACAATAGTAGAAGCAATCAAAATTACATTTATTCTCTGTGGGCAATATATTACCTTCATCATCAGTTTTGATAAAGTGAATTCTTTTTCGTGGGATAATGATTTGTAAGGGATTATCAGTATCACTATATAACTTACGGATATATTGTGTTGTAATCATACTACACGGACATATCATCATAAATGGTTTGTCTAACTCTTTTAACCTTGTAAAGACTTCTTTTTTTAGACTGAATGGTGGATTACTGATAATAATATCACCATAATTACTTGTGAAGAAATCTTCTTCTTTACATATAACATCAAAACCGAGTTCTTGTAAATATTTAGATGAGTTCCCATTACCAGCAAAGGATTCCCATATAACTTTATCTTTAGGGATATATTCTTGTATGTTTTCCCACGCATATTTAGGGGTCATATAATTATCGTGCTTTGTGAATGTCTTTGTGTGAAAACTCGCCATAATGTATTATATCATAGTAAAGATATTTTATTTTGAAATCAAATTTTAACCTAATAATTTAGGAGCAATAGAACCTTCAATTACTCCTGCTGAACCTATATCCTTGAATGGTTTATCTTTTTTCATCTGTGCTATATCCTGCTGAACAGAAGATAGTTCTGATTGTTCTTCACCTTTAATTTTCTCTTGTTCTTCTTGTGATTCATCGATAACTCCTACTGCTTCAGATATGGCACTCGCTACTCCTAATCCAGCACCTAATACTCCTAATCCTATGACAACAGGTGCAGCTGCAGCCCCGAGAACCCCAGCACCTATTAATGCTCCTGCTCCTAATGAACCTAATTCAGCAATACCACTACCGACTTGTAATACATTTGAAACTTGTTCGCCAGTGTTTTCACCGACAACTTCACCTGCAGCGATATCTTCTAATAATGCTTCTGCTCCAAAACCGATATTCATAACTGCTCCTGAATGTCTTATTAATGATGTAGTGCCTATCTTACCTGCTTTTAAAATATCGCCAGATGTATTTAATACTTTACCTGTGATAGATTTACCTGCTTTACCGACCCTTGCTCCTTCACCACCTAATTTAGATACATTACGACTGACAATTCCTGGTTCTGCTAATTCAGTTGCTAATGCTCTCTGAGTAGCATTCGGCAATCTTCTTTGTTGTATTGTTTCAGGGATAGGGGTTGTTGGTGGTTCAGGGACAGTTGAATAGATACTCTGTGCTTTTGTTTTCGGAGCACCAGTAGTCTTTTTTGTAGTATATCTCCTGCGTCTTGCTTTAATCTCATCTTTACTGCCTAATAATCCACCGAAAGTTGCAGCTTCTAATATCTTATCAGACTTATATAATCCTGTTGCAACATCATAAGCGACCCCCTTAGATGAGAATGCAGCACGCTGAGTTGCTCCTATTCCTGCTTCAAGGTCTTCACTTTCTTTTTCACCGAGTTGTCCTTCCTTTTCATTTTGTATTCTAATGAGTTCTGCAGCCTGATCTCTGTAATACTGATCTAAGGATTGATTGTATGCTTCAATCTCCATTCTTCTGCGATGGCGAGATATTCTCCTTGATACATCTACGCTATGAATATCCATGTGTTTATATATTCATTAATATATTCTTTCATAATAAGAATTAAATATATTATTCGTCCATATTTAAACGCTCATCACCCTCCCATATAACCTTCTCAAAGTTATGAAGTACTCGTGCTGGGTTCTTCTGCAAATCAAGATATAATATCTGATAAGGTTCTCTATGAACTTGTTTATATAGTTTCAAGAAATTATCTTGTCCGCCTACACTATCACCATACTCTTCTGCAATCTTAATAAGTTCCTTCATATTCTGCTGCCTACAAATAAATACACTATTCGCATTATTTCTTATCAATCCACTCACAGCTCGAAATGACTGAGTAGCAATACAATAAAAATCTATGTAATGCCTGAATCGTGTAGCAAAATAAGATACATTATTACTCTTACTAAAATCTTGTGTTAATACATCATCAAGTACAAGAGCATATGAAGGTCTATCATCTCTGGGATAAGCTGATTGTTCTGATTTAATCGCATCAATCATCCAGTCTTCATAATGGTCTTCACAATCAAAATATTGTGATAACATCATTCCCTTAGTATCTGTGTTTAAAGTAGTCGATATGATTTTGACTGTATCAAACATTCCTTTATAAAAGTCTTCATTGCAAAAGAAGTTTGCAAGTAGATTCGACTTCCCACTACGAACCGACCCTATTAATAAAGCAAGACAGGGCATTGCAGGGAGATTTTCATGTATATCACCGAACCTTGTATCTTCTTCAAGGTCTTTAACTTTCAATATCTTCGGCACCTTCATTTTATCCTTCTTCTTCATTTTAGCATCTTTCTTATCCATAGTATATATACTATAAGAAAATATTTTAATATTCAAAGATATCATTTTTTTATGTTTGTAGATATATAAATATGCGAAAACCCAGAGATGGAGATACAGTTAAGTATATGCGAGATTATATCCGTGCGAAGAAGTTAAATAAACCTGAGATTAAGTTAGGTATGAAGAAGGCAGAACTGATAGCTGGTCTCAAGAAACATGGTCATTATGAAGGTTCAGGCAAAGTAAGTAAAGAAGATTTCTCAAAGGCGAGACAACAACTAAAAAAGACTATCGCAAAACCTCCTCCTACTAAACCTACAAAGAAAGTTGTAGGGAAACAAAAGAAACTCGGTAAAAAAATTAGTTAAATAAAAAAGATATCTT
>VMHT01021579.1_pt1 | contig 11217 bp, 25 predicted proteins | sample 4693611 | NCBI WGS metagenome assembly VMHT01 (sample SAMN12280063, study PRJNA550983) | marine metagenome | isolation source: seawater sampled from same location over 5 years 0.02-0.2 micron viral filtrate | place: USA: collected off the coast of southern California halfway between the port... ... | reverse complement strand
GACTTCTTAATGAGCCGATGGAACATGACTGAAGACGAAGCTCTTCAAAACTTAGCAGAGAATATTGGTAACGTAAAATTAAATAAATAAACGGATATGAAGACAAAAGAAAATTTAGAAGCAGGAATGTATTTCAGTTTTAAGAAGACATTTAGAAGTTATACGGATGATGTATATAATATAGACACAAGCAAAGATGGTTTTATGACATTGCATAGACATCATATACATAGCAAGACAGGAGAATATATTCCTACGGACTTAGTAGTAGTGAGACGTATAGGAGAGAATAGCTTAGACTATTATAAGCATGATATGTTCGGCAAGAAGACGAGAGGTAGAATACATTATGATAGTATTGATTCGTTCTTCTATGTTAAGAAGGCTAAGGATGGTAAAGACTATACTCATATAGAGAAGTGTCCTATACCAGGGATAGACGCAATAGCAGTATAGTATTATATATATAACAAGACGCCTGGACTATATTATATATAAGTCATAAGCAAGGGCAAGGATAGACTCGGGACTCCTTTTAATAAGACCCCGGGTCTATTCTACGTTTCGAGGGTATAGGGTAGGGGTTAGGGGTCTATGGGGTAGAACAAGGGGGAGGGTGGGGCAAACCGGGGGCTATAGGGGTCAAATAGGGGGGTAGGGGAGGGTTTCATTGTATCCCCCTCCCTCCGCTGGAAGATGGTGGGCAATATACCTATTTTTATTGTGAGCATAAGATTTTTGCTATATAGGTGCTCTTTATTAGATATACAGCGTATATACTTCCTAGTTACTATATTTAATAATATATGAAAAAATCCATTCTAATCTCGATTCTGTGTTTATACGGAATCACCTTATCATGTAGTACCACTAAATTTCCACAAAAGCAAAGCGCCTGGCAAAGTCATATAGAACACAAAATCACCCATACTACCCCTAGAAGTTCATATCATGACAAGGCCACTCTTAAGCGTATACATCTAGTTAAAGGCCACGAATCATATATCTCGTATCGCAACAAATAAACCTTGATACTTCTTTGAATATAGAAAACGTTTCAGTATAATATATATAAACATGATAGACTCTTTAATATATGGCATAGTAGCATCTAGCTTTGTGATAGGCATAACCCGTAGCGTATTGCTCTTATATAAGCGGTTTCCTAGTTTAGGGTTTGGATTAGTGTATGGATCGTTAGGCGTTAAGATGTTCGCTTTAGGAGCATTTACGCTGTTAGCTAGGCCTTACATTGAAAATGTTATAATATATTGTTTCATAATATTATCGTCTATAATATATAGCAACGTATATCTTGCATTAAAACTACATCGAAATTAAATGCTTACCGGAATAGCAATATATCTAGGAATTGGTTTAATTTGGATCATAATACTAGAATATTCTGTGTATACTTTGCCGGATGATGAATTAGATATCATGACCGTTATATTTAATTTGTTGTTATGGCCTATGATTATAGTGTATTTATTCGAAGAATGGAGGAAACGTCAATAGTATGACCTGTAAGGGCGTACTAGCGAACTATCGTACTAAAACGTAATTACATCTATATTTATTAATAAATTGGACTAATCATGATTAAACTATCAAAACTTATCAAAGAAAGTTATGCCTGGGAACGTAAAGATGATGGATCTTTACCTACATTATCCGACGCTATTCAATCACATCAAAAATCATTGTCAGAAGTTGCTTCTATAAAAATAGGAGACAATCAATATACAGTTCGTGCTGCAAATAATGGTGTAAATGTACAAGGCGGTAATGTAAATAATAATTACAATATAAAAGTAGATGGTTTTATAGACATACCAGTAGATATAAAAGACGTATCATTGTCAGGAGGCAATGTAAAAATAAAAGCATCAGCAATGGGTATGGAAAAAGAAGGCATGTTGCCAATACAACAAATAGCTAGAATTATTGATAACATAGAAGCTGGCAAAAAAGAATTTATGATTGACGGGGACGAAAATACATTTATATTCACTCAAGCGTAAGGAAAATCATGATTAAATTAAAATCACTACTATCAGAAAAATTTCTTGGATTTGGCTTTGGAGCTGGTAAAGTTAAAGAACAACAATTACCTGATGCATCTGCAACAGATATAATGCAAGGATTAGATAGAGATCCAGCAACTGGTAATTTACGGGATACAAAAGAATTTACATTAGATCAATTGAAATTTGATTTGTTAGTAAAAACATTTCCTAGGAATTATAATCAAGTTCATTTCACAAGAATGCAACCAGATGGCAAAGAAGGCCCATATTATAAAGATGCTGTAACGTTTCCTAATCCAAACGACGCATCTTCTGTTATAGGAGATATGGAATCATTAGAAGATTGGAAAGACCAAACAAAAAGAAGATTTGGTAATGTTAAAATAATATTAAACCCTGACGCAAAAGAAAGTTGGGAAAAAGTTAAAATTGAAGATGATAAATTCACTCAAGATAAACAAGATGCAGACTCTGCAAAAATGGATATGTTAAAACAATGGGGAACCACAACATGAATTGGATAAATAGCTGGAAAGCATACAATAAAAAAAGAGTATTTGAAGTTAATATTAGATTAGGTAAACTAACATTGCTAGAACTTAATTATTGTCCCTGTGATAAAGAAGGATGTATTAGATTTAAAATAATGATTTTAAACTTTGGTGTTGAAATTTGATTAAACTCAAAGATATATTAGAACAATCTATAGGATTCCAAGTTCCGGGGACTCCTAAACAAAAAAATATTGGACGACAAACACGTCAGGAATTTGCTAAGTTTTTCAATAATTTTGAAGCAGGTAATACAAAAACTGCTATATCAAATTATGCTGAACAAATAATGAATTCAGATGCACCTGACGATATAAAGAAAAAAGTATCTGAAATATTAAATGAAATGGAGACAGTAGCAATTGATATTCAAGACGAATTGCATACAAGACAAATAAGCGACGATGCTGTTGCTGAAAAGTTATTTGATTATGTAAACTCAGAAATGGACTCATCAGATTCTATAGAGTTTGAACAATTGTTATGGTACGACAATCAAATTGATATGAGTATCAAATCCGGCATGATTGAAAATGCTGTTGCTATAATGGGTCAGTTATTACAACAACTAGAATTCATACGTGGTTTTATTTTACAAGAATTCCCTGAAATCTCTACTATAGGATTTAAAAGGTAAAATAAAACAAAACTAATCTAGAAATATATCAGTATGAAACATACGCAATTTCAAACTATCCGTACGTACATTCGATGTGGTAAATGTAATTATAAATGGTATGTACAAGGACTTTTTGTTAAATATATATGTCCTAAATGTAAACATGAAGATTCATCAATGAAATCATTATGACATATATTTATTTATAAAAGGATTCTAATGATCAAATTAAAATCATTACTAACAGAAAAATATTTAGGTTTTGGTAATCAAGGAAGATTAAACGAACAGCAATCACAAATGGCTGATCAACTACTTGGATTTTTTAATGATGTAACTGGCGACTCTAATGATCCAGCTATTATAAATTGTGTAATTAAATGTATCAAAACTAAAATAATGAAAGATTTACCTAATATACAAGAACGTGATATTGATCAATTAATTGATGGATTAAAAGCAGGTCAACCTATTAAAGTAATACAAGCAATAAGTAAGTTTACAATTAACATAGGAAATTTAGCTGTATTTATTGAGGATATAATGGATCCAAATACATGTAAAGAATGTGAAGGACTACAAACAACACCTACGGGTGGAGCAGCAAAACCTATATAGGAATAATTATGATTAAATTACAAGAATTATTACCACACCGTCAATTAAACGAATTAAGTTTAAAAAGTATGGGTAATCGTGTCAAAACTATTTTAAATAAAGTAGCAATAAAAAAAGGTAAAAAAGATGCAGAAGATTTACAACAATCAGATATAGCTGCGGCAGTACCTAGTACAAGTCTTAAAAAATATTTAGGACAATTAAAGGCAATTATATCTCCATTATATGCATTAGCAATTGCAGGAGATCAAGAGCAGACAGAAGCTTGTAGAGCAATTGCAATGGAAATGGGTATACTTAAGTTATTAAAAGGATCTGCAGATTTTAATTCACCTGAAGGAAATTTTGCTAGTGATAAATATCATGCACAAAAGCTTGGATCGAGTGTAGAAGCTATAAAAGATCTTATGTATCGTATGCAACAAGACATGAAAAAAGAAGTTGCTAAACTTGATCCAGAAGGAGCTGCTTCATTTTCAGTTGAAGATGCAATTGAAATGTTATATTTTAAATATAGTACCGAAAAAAGTGCATTAGTTACAGTTGCTAGAGGTATACAAAAAGTAGTAGGTGGATTTATGTTAGACGGAAGAATTTTTAGAGTTTTACAAAATCAATTAAGAAAAGCTTTTCCAGGAGAGTCTGGAAGATTATTAAATTCAGTAATGGCAGATTTTATAGGAAGTATTGCTGGTATTTCTGATGATTATGGTGGTAAAGCATGCTCTGCATATTTTGATGGAATACGAAAACAAATAAATTACTATACTAGAGCATTTGGAGATCAAGGAGCTCCAAACGGAGGATATGGAACATTTTGGAATGATGGAGATATAGATTGGAATATAAGAGTTAGATGTACACAAAATTGTGAAGCTTCTGGCGCTAGAAATTTATTACCATCTGATCAGATAGCTGATAGAAAAAAGAATTTAGGAATTGCAGATACAGGTAGAGTTAAACGTACGTATAGACAGTAAAATATAGTATGATTAAACTAAAAGACATAATATTAAATGAAGGCACTCGATGCTGGAAAGGATATGAAAAGAAGGGCATGAAAACAATGTTTGGAAAACGTGTTCCTAATTGTGTTAAGCGCGAAGCTAAATTACCAGATGAAGGGTTTTCAGATCCAGATCAAATGAGAATGTATAAAGATGAAAGCATTGCTCCTAATCATGACGGAAAAGCTGCTCCATATGGATCTGGATATGATCCAATTGAAGAAGAATTAGCTGAAATAGATGAAGATTTAAGAAATTGGGTAAAACAAAAATGGGTTAGGATGGGACCTGATGGTAAAATTAGAGGTTCATGTGGCGGAAGAAAAAAAGGAGAAGGTAAGCCTAAATGTTTACCATTAGCTAAAGCAAGAGCGATGGGTAAAAAGAAAAGAGCATCTGCAGCTAGAAGAAAAAGAAGAGAAGATCCAAATCCTGATAGAAGAGGTAAAGCTAAAAATGTAGCCACATCTCGTAAAAAGAAAAAGAAATCATGATTAAGTTAAAAGATTTATTACCAGAAAAATTTGCGTCAAAAGCTCAACAAGGTTATATGTTTGCAACTGATAAAGAAGCAGCAGAAAAATTAGCTAGTAAAATGACTAAAAAGGATTATGAAAATCTTCCTGACAAAGTAGACGAAGTTGAATTAGCTGAAAAAAAGAAAAAGAAAAAGAAAAAAGCAAAGCGTGATAAATGTTATTACAAAGTAAAAGGACGTTATAAAGTTTGGCCTAGTGCATATGGTTCATTAGCATTATCTGCGTGTAGAAATGTTGGAGCAGCCAATTGGGGCAATAAAAGTTAAAGTAAATTAATTTCGTGATTAAACTTAAAAATATATTATTAGAAAAAGATCAAATAGTACAAACAGAAGATCCTAAAAAAATTAAAAAACTTAGAATTGTTTTTGCAAATGATACAAAAATTGAAAAAGCTTTATCTGGATTATTTGTACGATTAGGACTTGTTACAAAAACGTTTACCTCTATAGCAGATGCAATTAAATATGTTATGGAATTACGAGATCAAGGAGTTTCTGATTTAGAAGAATTGGTTATTGGATCTCATGGAACAAAAACAGGTACAAAATTAGTAGGCTCAGCTGCCAAAGATCAAACTGTTGGTAGAGATTTTGAATATGAAGATGGATCAAAAAAATGGCATAATTATGACGAAGCTTTATTAATAGCATGTAAAGATTTAATTAACTCTTCTACTAATGTATTTTTTACTGCATGCTATGGTGCAGATCAACTTAATATTTTAGTACATGCTGCTAATGTATTAGGAGTTACCGTATATGGTGCAGCTGGAGTTAGTGCTCCTGGATTAAATAGAATATTAAATAAATTCTCTAAAAAGATTTTTAAATGTAATCCTGCTCAAGAAGGATTAACAAATGATATGTATTTAAATCAAAAAATATGTTCTAACACAAATTCACCAATTCGATGGTTGCGAGTAAAAGCATGATAAAATTAGAATCTATATTAAAAAGCATTCCAAATCAAAAAATAATTGAAACAGATTTAGGTCAATGGGAATATCCTGGAAGAATAACAAGAATACCTAGTAATAGTATAACAATGGAACCAGATCCAAGAACAGGTAAGCCTATACAACATATATTATTGATAATTGGAGATCAAAGTGGAGAAAAAAAGATAGGAATACCAGGAGGACCTGAACTATATTTTCCAAATGATAAAACAGTTACAGAATATCCTATTAAAAAATATCCGTAATATATTTATATTATATAAGGAAGTATATGAAAAATATTAATGAATGGACAGATAGAAGTTTTAAAAATCAACCAAAGCGATGGTCTAAAAACGGAAAAGATTCAGACGGATTAACTGAATTTGAAAGAAAAAATGTTGAAAAAGAAGAATCAGTATTTAAAAAACAAATGAGACGATTTAAAACTAAGAACATGAAATGGTAGATACAATCAAAAAATTTGATTTAATAAAAATACAAGATTACAATAACAAAGATATTTATATAAATAAAAAATATATAACAAGAATACATAAAAATAGTTCAGATATCATTGAAATACAATTATTAAATGAAACTACTATTTTTACAAATGAAGAAAATATAGATTTATTAGCCGATAAATTATCATTATAAAGGAAAAAATGAGTTCAATTGAAATTTATAATAAAATAAACGAACAATGGGAAGTGTTTGTTGAAAATCATGAAAGATTTAATGAAAAAAAAGTTAAAGCAGCTGGTGTAAGAGCTAGAAAAGCTATAGGAGAAATTAAGAAATTAGCGTCTCAATATAGAACTGCATGTTTAACTGAATCAAAAGAATTATGAAAAATGCAAATCTAAGAAATATTATACGTGAAGAGCTGTTAAATGCACTTAAAGAACAAGAAATTCCTACAAGTCCATTTTCTGAAGCTGAAGAAAAGTTTCTAGCTAAGTTTGCTGAGCTAGGATCTAGATCATTGGGTATATTATATACTCCAAATGATGTCGGAATACGTGAATTTCTTGGAAGAAGTGGTAAAGATTTCAATTTAACACCAGATGTTCTTCATAAATTAATGAAAGACGGCATAATTTCGATTGTACCTTATGGAGGATATGCAAGAAATCAAGATTATACACTGCAATGTAATTTAGAACTAGACGAATTAGAAGGATTAAGCTCAGGGGATGACAAAAAAGACGACGCTGGTGGTGATGATGCAGCTGACGCAGCTACTACAACTGAAGAATCTGTAGAAACATCCAAAGATTTAGCTAACTTATTGGTTACTGAACAAAAAAGACATACTAGTACAAGGGTATATACCAATAAATCAAGAACATTGCGAAGATTACCTAAAGGTTATGTGGTATATCTTGAAAAAATTATTAAAATCCTTGGACAAAAACTTCGAAATGACCTAGAAAAGCAACATTTAGTTGCAGATATACTAGATAATTTAGCTCATAACTTTGGATTAACTCCAAAACAAGTATATAGATCGTTTATTTTCTATAATTCTCAAAATAGATTGAAAAATGTTGTTCAAGAGTCAGCTATATTGAATGAGCAGGGTGGTCCAAAACCATTAGAAATTCCATTATCAGCAACTTTTGATTCTGGAAAATATAAACAATTACCTAATAACTTTAAACAAGAATTAAATATTGCATTACAAGGTAAAATTAAAAAATTTCTAGAAACATATAAAAATAATGAAATACAGGTTACTATTGAAGCTGGCGAGTCTCAAGTTACAAATTTTGACAATGAAGTTTCGCCTGCTAAAGAAGTTAAACCAGGATATCTTTCGCAAAAACGTGGAGAAAGTTTAACAGCTTTTTTAAATGCTGCATTTTCAGCGTTAGTTAAAGAAAAATCACTTTCAAAAGTGCCTACAATAGATATTAAAACTGTAATTGGTAAAACTCCATATACAAAAGGTACTAGTGATCCAAAAGATCCTGCATATAAAAAAGAACAATATGTAAAATTAATTATTTCTGTAAAAGGAGACTTAACTACAAATAAACCTAATCCTTGTATATTTGATTTATCTTTTACTATTGCATATGATAAAGGAAATGATCACACTTGCGATCAAGCAATTTTTGAATTGATAGCAAACGGAGTAAATTTAGGAATTTGTAATTTAAATAATAGTTGGAAAGATGAATATACCCAAAGTGGCCAACAAGGTCCTATGTCAATAGCAAATGAATATAATAAAAAAGATATGGTTAGTTATGCAGTTGAACAAAACGCAGTAGGTGGAAAATCAAGAGGTTCTGATGGTCAAAAAGGTGGTTCTAGATCACAAGAATATATTATTGGAGAAACTTTAGCTTTACAAATATTAAAAAACTCGCCTAGAAACTGGGCTCCAAAGAAAGTTATTAAATTTGAATTACAACCATTAGTTGGAAGAAAAGGAAGATATTCAATGTTTTATAATTGGGATGCAGCAGTAGTCCCAGGATCAACTAAAAAAGGACAAAAAGTACAGCCACAAGGTCCAGGAAGTCATGGATCCGTTCCGCGTGTTATTATAAAAAATAAAGAAGGTGTAGAAATATATAATAAAAAACCTAGCGTTACAATTCCCAGAAATTCTATGAAAAAATCAAGAATATTAATAGTTGATGAATGTGGTAAGCCAATTGGAAAATCTGCATAAATATTTGGATATTTCATTTTTATTTCTTATTATAAAGAAAAAATGAAAAATATACTATTATTATTATTTACGACTATATTATTTAGTTCTTGCGGAACTTTATTTGATATTACTAAAAAAGAAACCGAACAAGAAAAGTGGGATAGAATTATCAATCAAGCTTGGGAAGAAACAATATCTTCTAAAAATTTAGATCATTTATTTGAAGATGTATCATTAAGTGTAGATACAATTAGTACTAAATAATATTTGAAAATTCAATTAAATTTTATATAATATAATAAATAAATAAAACAAATAAAAATGGGTTACTATACAGCCAAAGTCCAGTTATCAGATGATTCAACTGGCAAAAAGAAGAAAGTTACAGAAATGTATCTTGTCGAAGCAATGTCTGTTACAGAAGCAGAAGCTAAAGTAGTTAAAGATTTTGGATCTACTACATTAGAATATGAAGTAAAAGCAGTATCATCAAGTAAAATCATTAAAATTATAGAATAATGTATAATCAAGGAGAAACTGTAATTGTTACAGAAAATTTAGACAAAAAAGGAAAAGAACAAAAACATGAAGTAGGCGTTATCATGAAAGCCTTCGTTCATAAAAAGCAAACTTTTTACGATGTATTATTAGAGAGGAGGACAGCATTATCCTTTCTGAATACAGCTAAATCTTCTAAAAGACATTTTGTTAATAGAGATCTTACCAAAAGATTATGTGAGTCTGGCAATATAGAATCTACAATACCATTCAGGTATATGTTAGATAATGAGCAACTTCCTATAATTATCGCATAATGGCTAGGCCAAGAATACCAGAAATAGATAAGTTTAAAAAAAGAGTCAGGAAAAGATATCCTGGCTCTCGGTGTGTTCAAGACTCTTATGGACAATATTATGTAGAATGGAACTCAGAAAATTTAAATGATATATTCCTTTTAGATAATGCATTAACCGAAATAAAAGCATGGGAACAGGCTAGTATAACCGCCAAACACGAACAGCATATCAATCGTACTCATCCTATGAAGAAACTAGTATCAGAAGAGCAAAAGAATTTAAATAAAGAACGTATAACAAAAAGAATAAGAAAATATGAATAGTATAAATCATCCATGGGCAATATCAGAAAAATTTAAAAATAGATATGGAAAAATTTGGTCTGAGATGGATTTTAAAGTAGCAAAAATTAGTAATTATAATTTTCGAAATGATCCACTGAATACTATAGTTGGAACATTACATTTATGTGGACAAGAAATATCAGTTAAATATAAACATTTAATATCAGCTGTAAATTCTGCAGAAGAATATGCAACTGCAGTATATTTTCAACGTGCTGAGAAAGATCATAAATTTTCTATAGATTTATTAAATAAAACATTTATACTTAAAAAACATGAAATTGGAAAATTATCAGAAACATTAACAGATTCTTTACAAACTATCCAGACAGGATATCAAATTGGAACATATTTATAATAAATAGAATTTATGAATACATATAAATATTTTTTTAAATCAGATAACAAAAAAGAAGCCGTAGGAAAAATAAATGCAGATGGCTTATATGAAGCAATGAAAAAAGCAGCTTCTAAAAAAAGATTAAGCCTTGAGCATTTTATAGAATTGTTTAATGTAGAGATAATGTAAATGTTAAATTTTGATGATATATTTGTAGGATTTCCAGAATATAGTTATTTTAAAGATCTTTCTGGAATTGAAAAAATAGAATATTTAATGGAAATTTACGGAATTGAAGTTGCAAAAAAACATTCTAAACAAAATTTATCAGACGGATTAAATGAATTTTTTAATGATATATCAATACCAGACGAAGAAATAGAATTAAGTAGTTATATCAATGGTACTAACGATCGAGTAGATATAATGATTGATCGTGAAAATGTATTAGTTGAATCTGATAGTTTAAAAGCGGTTAGACATATTATTAAAAAATGTATGGAATCTGGATATCTTTTAAAAAGAGATCAAGAAACAGAAAAAATGTTTAAGAAAAATAAAATTTCTAGATATTTAAGAATATATAATATAATTGGTACAGAGAATCATTTATGTTATAGTTGAGATACGGTAGGTCTCAAAAATTAAATTAATAAAAAACGGTTAGCTAATGCAACCATAAAACACAGGAGGTTTAAAATGACACATTTTAAAGAAACATTATTACTCAATGATTTCGATTTAGTTTGGAAAAACTTTTT
>VMHT01119732.1_pt1 | contig 11218 bp, 5 predicted proteins | sample 4693611 | NCBI WGS metagenome assembly VMHT01 (sample SAMN12280063, study PRJNA550983) | marine metagenome | isolation source: seawater sampled from same location over 5 years 0.02-0.2 micron viral filtrate | place: USA: collected off the coast of southern California halfway between the port... ... | reverse complement strand
CCCATCAGGGTTTAAGATGAATGAACACGGTATGGTTCAGGTTTTCCAAGACATGGGAAGCAACAAGTTCCGTCACTTAGTTGCACCAGTTGAGATTGATATGACATCGGGTGATGTTACAGTTCAACTTGGTTCATCTGCTAAGGCAGGTTTTGCAGTATTCTATATGTTTGCTGATGACGAAGGTGCAGTGACGGAACCGTCAAATGCATCACAGTTCCAGTTTGCAACATCTAATTCAAGTTACGATGCCAACCCACCAAGCGAGTTTTCAGAAACTTATGCAGGTGCCAGTAATCAGACATATATTTATATCGTTGACTTGGACAATGCTTCATATACAACATCATCAGATTACGGATATACATCGTACAACTGGACTCTTAATACTCCACTTGCAGTGGACTATGATTCGGCAACCAGTACATATACTCCTCAACTCAATTGGGGTAGCGTAGGCGAAACTGGTGCATACATCAGATGGTATTCACAGGAAAGCACAGATGGTGGTGTATCTTGGGGCTCAACTCAGTACACTGACACTGATGTTACTATTAGTGAGTATGGTCCAAGTGGTACGGACTCCACATCTTTCCCTAATTCAAGTCCTGCAATCCCTGCACAGGGACCAGCAGTTGGTTCTGCTTTCAAGATTTGGGCAGAAGGTTATGATGCAAGCGGCAACTTGCTCTTTACAGCAGGTAGCGAGTCATCACCTTATTACAACTTGGATACAGATCATGACTTCCAGATGTATTCAGGATCTCACTACACTAGCAGCCAGCTTTACTGGCACTCAAGTGGTTCGTCAGGTCTTAATTCTGTTTTCGGGCAGCAGAGAGATGTTACACTTACCAAGCCTTCGACATTGAATGTTGGTGACAACTTCAGTGACAACATTGCAGGCTTTAATGTTAACTATAATGCTTATAATTATGGTTGGGACAGCTACTCTACAAACTGGGCACTTACAGGTACGCACGCTGCCGAATTCGACATCATGCCGTACACATCAGGAGACCAGCAGTCTGCTAGTAACTCAGGCGACGTATCGCTCAAGTTCAAGGAAGGTAGTAGTTCATATGATAGACCAGTTCCAGCATCTGGAACCTATACCGTAAGACTCACAGCATCTAATGCTGCGGGCGCTGACGTTATTTGGGACATTACAGTAGTAATCTAAGGTTACTATTTTAGACAAAAATCAGTTTTTTAACTGACATATTTTAGGGGCGGTACCTTCGGGTACCCCCCGCTTTTTAGCGATTTTCATAATCGCAGTGTTTTTTACATTTATAGGAGGATAAAAACACATGAGTAGAATTAGTATTTTAAACGCAACAGCAAAGGACTTTGCAGTAGAAGCTGTAAGTTCTTTGCCATCAGGCACATCTCACGAAGATGGTCGTATCGTTAAGGCGATGAATGCCCAGAATGAACCAGTACTTTATGTATGGGATTCATCATCGCTTTCATGGATAGAATTTGGTAATGCTTCTGATCTTACATCACTTGAGACAAGACTTTCAAGCGAAGAAGTGAGTCAGGACGCCGACGTTGCTTCACTTGAGGGAATTGATTCTTCACTTGAGACAAGAATTTCAGAAGAAGAAGACGCAAGAGAAGCAGCAGTTTCAACTGAAAAGGCAAGAGCAGAAGGTGTTGAGTCTTCACTTGAGACAAGACTCTCAGAAGAAGAGTCAGCAAGAGCAGTTGACGTTGATGCAGAAGAGACAAGAGCTATTGCGGCAGAAGGTTCTCTTGATACAAAGATTTCACAGGAAATCGTAGATAGAGCAGCGGCAGTTTCTTCCGAGGCTTCAAGAGCAGAAGCGGCAGAAGATTCAATCGAACTTCGTCTTTCAAACGAAGAAGACGCAAGAGCAGCAGCAGATACTTCACTTGAGACAAGACTTTCAAACGAAGAAGATCTTAGAGCATCAGAAGATGCATCAGTTGCAACACTTCTTTCAACAGAAGTTTCAGATAGAGTTGCAGCAGACGCTTCACTTACAACTCGTCTTTCAAACGAGGAAGACAGAGTAGACGACATCCTTTCAGGCGCAGCAGCAGACAAGGATTCATTTGCTGAAATCGTGACACTTATCAACTCAGTTGACACAGATAACGACAATGCTTTGGCAACAGCAGTATCGTCTCTTAATACACTTCGTTCAGACGCAGAATCTTCGCTTGAAGCGATTGATTCTTCCCTCGAAGTTCGCCTTTCAGGTGAAGAGGTACAGCGTGCAGCCGATGATTCTTCAATTGAAACAAGACTTTCAAACGAAGAAGATTCAAGAGCTTCAGACGTTGCTTCACTCGAAACAAGACTTACTTCTGACGAAACAGCACGTCTTGCTGGCGACGCATCACTTGAGCTTCGCCTTTCAAACGAAGAAGATTCAAGAGCGGCAGATGACGCTTCAATCGAACTTCGTCTTTCACAGGAAGAGGACGCAAGAGCGGCTGGCGACACATCACTAGAATCTGACATCTCAACAGAGAAGGCAGCAAGAGAAGCGGCAGACTCATCACTTGAAACAAGACTTTCAAATGAAGAAGACGCTCGTGTTGCAGCAGTTTCAGGAGAGGCTTCATCAAGAGTGGCAGCAGATGCTTCGCTTGCAACAAGAATTGCTAATGAAGAATCAGCACGCCAGTCAGGTGACTCTTCTTTGACAACAAGAATCGGTGACGAAGAAACTGCTCGTGCAGCAGCAGACTCATCAATCGAGCTTCGTCTTTCAAATGAAGAGGACGCAAGAGCGGCTGATGTTTCTTCAGTCGAAACAAGACTTTCAAACGAAGAAGACGCTAGAAGTGCTGGCGATTCATCACTTGAGACAAGATTCTCAGGCGAGGTTTCAACAGAGAAGGCAAGAGTTGACGCAATTCTCGCTGGTTCATCTGCTGACAAGGACTCATTTGCAGAAATCGTTGCAGTTATCAACTCACTTGAGACAGATAACGACAGCAACTTTGCAGCACACGTTCTTTCAGTAACAACAAGAATCTCCGCAGAAGAGGTTTCACGAGCAGCAGGTGACGCATCACTTGAAGCAGACATCTCATCAGAGGTTGTTGCAAGAGACGCAGCGGTTGCTTCACTTGAAACAAACCACTCAGCACTTATCTCAACAGAAGATTCACAAATCACTTCACTTGAGACAAGAGAGAATAGTCGACACAACAAGATTGCATTCTCAAACGTTGCATCACTTACTGTTGCTGGTTCATCATTCCCGATAGGGTTCAAAATGACTGATCACGGTATGATTCAGTTGTTTGAAGAAGACAGTTCAGGTAACCTTCACGCTTTAGTCGCTCCAATGGAAATTGATATGGTGACTGGTGATGTTACTTTCACATTCGAATCAGCAATCTCAGGTGTTGCTGTATTCTATTCTTTCGCTGATGCAGATGACAACAGCGCAATATCAGTATAATTTGCTTTTTAGCAACTATACTAACAAAAACTGAATAGTTTTGGGGGGGCTTTTGCCCCCCTTTTTTTTTATTATATCAAAATTGGCGTTTCACGCTCTATAAGACTATTTATTAGAGAAAAACCCCGACTTTTTCATATTTAACGCACTTAAGTGAGGAGAAAGACTAAATGTCTAATTTACTAGAGCAAGCACTTGTTGACGCTAAAGCCTTAAAAGAGGCAGCAGTCAAGAGCGCAGAAAATGAATTACTAGAAAAATATGCTGACGAAATGCGTTCAGCAGTATCACGTCTTCTAGAGCAGGAAGAAGAACAACTTGATGAGGAAATGGCAGCGTCTGCGATGACACCAGATATGGCATCGCCAGCTTTCACTGATGGTGAGAGGCTTTGCCCTTGTCCAGAATCAGACGAGCCTCAAGAGATTGACTTTGCTCAATTAAGAGCAGCAATCGAGGCAGAGGAAGAAGAGGCAGGAATGGATTTAGGTATGTCCGATGAAGAACCTGCTTTGGAGCCTGGTGCCGAAGAGGAAGAATTAGAGCTTCAGGAAGAAGAAAATCTTGAACTCCAAGAAGACGAAGAAATCGAACTTAATCTTGGCGAAGAATTAGAAATCGTCGAAGAAGATGAAGAAATTAATCTCGAAGCCCTTGAGGTTGATTACCAACCAGAGCGACAAGATATTATTTCTATTCCTTTGGAAGAAGTAGAAGAGGTAGAAGAAGTTGCGTTAACTCTTGACGAAGAGGAAACAGAGCAAGTTCAAACCCCTACTCTTACCGAGGAAGAAGAAATGATTCAAACTCTTACAACACGCAATGCGGAGTTGGAAGAAGAGATTGCTCAGTTGCAAAGTCAAGCACAGGGCTTTGATGTTCGACAGCAGAGATATCGTTCTGCTATCGACAAAATTACACAGCGACTTGCGGAAGTTAATCTTTCCAATGCCAAGTTGCTGTACACGAATCGCATTCTAAATAATGCCTCTTTGAATGAGCGACAAAGAAATGAAATTGTCGAGTCCATTACGGGTGCTGGTTCTGTTGAAGAAGCGAAAACAATTTTTGAAACTCTTCAAAACACAATGTTGAGTAGCGAGACTTCCAAGAAGTCAGCACCAAATACATTGAGTGAAGCGGTAAAGAGAAGCGTTTCGCCATTTGCTTCAAGAGGAAATACTCCTCAGAGGCAGACAGATACATTCTCTCAGAGAATGCAGCAATTAGCTGGAATTAACAAATAAAGACAAATAAATCATTCGGAGGTAATATACAAATGTCTATTTTACAAAATCTTACAGAAGGAATCGTTAATCGTGATCTTTCTAAAGAAGGTGAGGCTATTCTCAACAAGTGGGAAAAGACTGGTCTTCTTGAAGGAATCACTGGCGATTTCCACAGAAATCAAATGGCGGTTCTCCTTGAGAACCAGGCGAAGGAACTCCTTCGTGAATCAAATACAATGAAGGGCGGCGACGTAGAAGGTTTCGCTGCTGTAGCTTTCCCAATCGTTCGTCGTGTATTCGGTGGACTTTTGGCACAGAAGCTCGTTTCAGTTCAGCCAATGAGCCTTCCATCAGGACTCGTGTTCTTCATGGACTTCGTTAAGCAGAACGACTCAGACAGAACTTTCACGAACGGTATGGGCACCCACGAACCATCAGTATTCGGTGGACAGAAAGTTGGTTCAGAAATTCTTGGCGGCGTAGAGTTGGATCCTGAGAAGGCAACAACTGGTACACCTCAGTTCCAAGATCTTATTCACGGACACACTTCAGCTCGTGGTTCAGCAAAAGCAACAGGTGTTGTTGCAGCAGGTACAGTTTTCGACGTTGGCGGCACTGCTACAGTTTCTGATCCTAGCGCTAAGTTGATTGACTTTGACGCTGATATCTTGGCTACTGTTGGCGCAGCAAAGGTAACAGTTATGGAAGTTAAGTGTCCTGCTACACTCGGCGTAGCACCTAACATTGCTGCAAACGGGCAGATTGCTCAACTTGCAGACGGCGATCTTCGCCATCTCCACTGCGACGGCGGTCTTGTTAGAAGACTTACAAAGGACTTAGGAACAGTAGGTACTGATAGAGTCATTAAGCTCGTTTTCATCGAAGCAGGCGCAAATGCAGGAAAACCTGATGCTGCTGCCGATAACGAATTGGTTCTTGAATTTGCAATTACTGATAATCTTGTACAGGGTAACGAACTTGGTTCAGTTAAGGGTGCCGAAAGCTGGGAGCTTGAGGCAAACGCCGATCTTCCAGAGATTTCAATCAGAGTTGACTCATCAGCTATCACAGCTATGACTCGTAAGTTGAAGGCTTCTTGGACTCCAGAGCTTGCTCAGGACTTGAACGCTTATCACAACCTTGATGCAGAGGTTGAGCTTACAGGTATTCTTTCAGAGCAGATTGCTTTGGAAATCGACAGAGAGATTCTTTCAGATCTCATCGCAGGTGCTCAAGCGAGCAAGTTGTATTGGTCACGTCGCCCAGGGCTTTTCGTTAACCGATTGACTGGTGAGGACGCAACATCATTGGCTTCTCCTCCTGACTTCACAGGTTCAGTAAGCGAATGGTATGAGACTCTCATCGAGACTATCAACGACGTTTCAGCCGACATCCACAGAAAGACTCTTCGTGGTGGCGCTAACTTCTTGGTTTGTGGACCAGAGGTTGCAAACATCCTTGAGTTCACCTCTGGTTTCAGAGCTTCAGTCACTCATGACGATGCAACTGGCTCAATTGGTGCTGTTCAAATTGGTTCAATCAACAAGAAGTGGGACTTGCACGTAGATCCTTACTTCCCAAGAAACGCTATTCTTGTTGGTCGTAAGGGTGGTTCATTCCTTGAGAGTGGCTACGTTTACGCTCCTTACGTACCGTTGCAGGTTACTCCTACAATCTTCAACCATGAGGATTTCACTCCTAGAAAGGCAGTGATGACTCGCTATGGTAAGAAGATGGTTCGTCCTGATATGTACGGTCTTGTTATCTGTCGTGACCTTGAGGGTTAATCGACAATAACATTTAGAGTCTAACTCTAACAAATGAGCCCCTTCCGAAAGGTTGGGGCTTTTTTTGTATCTTCTGAACTACTTACTAAAGAAAATGCGGAGGATGCCCTAAATGGCAAAACCAACTCTTACACCAAAACAGCAGACGAATACAATTGTACTTCCAGAGAACTATCCTGTACCAGCAGAAGGAACAGAAGAGAAAGATAATTTAATAGATTCTTTTCCTTTTGGGATTTATGCTAATGTAGAATACTGGTTCGATGAAGCTGGACAGACAGAGCAAGCCCAAGTAGATACTTTTCTTCAAGGCGCAGCAGATCAGGTTGCTTATACATATAGAAAACTTGGTGGAGATGTATTGGACATCGAGCTAACAAAAGAGCAGGTATTCGCAGCTTATGAGGAGGCAGTATTAGAGTATTCTTACATTTTGAACATCCACCAGACAAAAAATACACTTTCTAACTCACTTGGGAATTCAACGGGTTCCTTTAATGAAGATGGTACGATAACGGAGGGTGTAGTAGAAAATACTGTTGTCAATAAAAAGACTCATATCTCACTAAAATATCCAAGGTTTGACTTTGCTTATGCGAGAAGGGTGACAGAAGGTATTTCAGAAGAAGCAGGTGTAGGCGGCTCTACCACTGTCTATTCTGCCTCTATTGACGTTCAAGAAGGTGTCCAAGATTATGATTTGCAACAAATCATAGGAGCTAACGAAGACTTTCAGGCACTATTAGGATATAACCCAGAAGTCTCTGGAGAAGAGCCACAAAAATTCCTTATTAAGAAAGTGTTTTATAAGACACCAAAAGCTATGTGGAGATACTACGGACAATACAACGGCGTTAACGTTTTGGGTAACTTGTCAACTTATGGACAATATGCAGACGATTCAACATACGAGATTGTACCCATGTGGCATAATAAACTTCAAGCAAAAGCATACGAAGAATCTCTTTATGTGAGAACTTCACATTATTCTTATGAACTTAGAAACAATAAATTAAGAATATTTCCTGTGCCAAGCACGGCACATCCAGAGAAACTTTGGGTTGAATTTATCTATCCAAAGGATACTTGGGACGATAATGTTGAAGATGGCAAGACAGGCTCTGACGGTGTAAATAATATGAATACCATGCCACTTCAAAATCTTCCTTATAAAAATATCAACTCTATTGGTAAGCAGTGGATAAGAAGATTTGCGCTTGCACTCGCAAAAGAAATGCTGGGTTTGGTTCGATCGAAGTTTTCTTCCATACCAATTCCAGGGAATGATATTTCAATGAATGGTGATGCTCTTGTGTCAGCGGGCAAAGAAGAACAAGAAGCACTTCGTTCCGAACTTAAAGAAACTCTTGACGAGTTGACTTATACCAAGTTGCTTGAGTCGGATGCAGAGACAGTAGAAAATTCAGCAAGAATTATGACGCAGATTCCAAATGCGATTTTTACAGGATAAGGGGAAAGAGATAACAAATGTCTGATGAATGGACGCAGCCAGATGCTCCACCACCTCCACTTTTTACGGGAAAGAAAGAGAGGGATTTGGTAAAGCAAGTAAACGATGAACTTATAGAAAGAGTAATTGGGCAGACAATTGTATATTATCCCGTCGATGTAGAGCGTTCAAACTTTCACCCCATTTACGGCGAAGCAATAGAGAAGACTTATCTTCCACCAATAAGAGTACATGCGCTTGTTGAAAAGGGTGAAACGGATAGAACTTTTACTAACTATGGTGTTGACAAGATAAGCAATATCGTGGTACACTTTCACAAGAGAAGGTTAACAGAAGATCAGGATTTGTTTGTTCGAGAAGGAGACTTTATCCTTTACGATAATCAGTACTATGAAATTTCAGAATTGTCTCAGCCAAGATACCTTTTTGGACAAGAAGGGCATAAGTTTGAGATAACGGCAACTTGCAGAAAGGCAAGAGAGGGCTCATTTGATGGCAGATGATAAAGATTTGAAAGAAATCGACATCGCACCCAGCACACTCGAAGACGTTGATATAGCGACTTATACTTGGCTAAATGAACAGCTTGATGTAAAAACGAAAACGAATAAAGGCTTTAGAAAAGTTCCAGTTCAGTGGGTTGCAGGAGAAAAAGCGTTTCAAATGAAGAACAATCCAAGTCTTCGGGATTCTTCAGGTGCTTTGATTATGCCGATGATAACTATCGAGCGTTCATCTGTTATAAAAGACCCAGCGAGAAAGGGCACTGCTTATGGAAACATCCCGAACCGAGGAGATAATAAGGGCGGCGCAATTACAGTCGCTAGGAGAATAAAGCAAGATAAAACAGGCAACTTCTCAAATGCTCAATCTAGAAAGAAGACTGGAAAGTTAAACTTTAGAACAAGAAAACAAGAAAAGGTTGTATACGAGACAATTACTATTCCTATGCCTGTTTACGTGGAAGTTACTTATTCAATTTCTCTGCGAGCAGAATACCAGCAGCAAATGAACGATATGGTTCAGCCATTCATAACCGAGCCTGGAGGTACTAACTACTTAACGGTACAGAATAATAATCACTCTTATGAGGCATTTATGGAATCAGATTTCACGCTGGAAAATACTGTTTCCGACATGCAAGGCGAGCGAAGCTATGAAACGAAAATTCAATTAAAAGTTCTTGCACCCCTAATCGGTGACGGTGTAAATCAAGAAACACCTAAATATGTTGTTCGTGAAAATGCTGTTGATGTAAAGATACTAAGAGAAGTGTCTACTCTGGACTCAAATTACGTTCCAAGAAGATTGACAACCCCTTCCATTGCAGGCTCGTTTGATATAGCTGACGATGTTGTTGCAGCAGCATTGCCTGACATAGAGATGTTTGTCTCACCAGATACTATAACAACAGAAGAAACAGGTTCTTCTCAATTCTTGGGAGTAAGGTTTAATAGAAACCCAGAGGTGGGAACGGTAAGGGTTAACATTGTTGAACAGCTTGATGCTACTGAACATGAAGTCGATACTGCTTTTCTTGAGTTTGGGGATAACTTTACCCAACAAAAGTTTTTTAAATTTACTGGTAAGCCAGATACTTTACAAGACGCAGATTTTACCACAGAGATTACTATTCGAGCAACATCGGTTGATGATGCCGACTTCTTGCTAGAAAAGAAGGTTACACTTATTAATAAGAATTTGGAACTCTTTGACGTTCCGCAAGACATTCTTGTTATCACAGAAGATGCAACGCAGACACCTTCTGTTTCAGTTCCGTTTAAGTTGAATTTCCAGCCACCCCAAGACGTTACTTTAACTTTGACAGCATTGCCTGGATTAGACGAAAGGTATACGGTTGGAGCACAATCTCTAACCTTTACGACATTAGACTGGCAAGTCGAGCAGAACTTTGTTTTCCAAGCAATTGACGATAACTTTGTTAATGGCAATGCGGATTTTACTTTGACTGTTTCTTCGGGCACGCAAGATAGAAACTTTACCATTCAGGTAGTTGATAACGACACAGCCAGTATGACGGTTGAACCGACAGAAGTTATAACATCAGAAGATGTGAACAGCGATATAAATGAGGCGACTATAAATGTGGTTCTTGGTGCTAGTCCAGCAGTTGGAGAGACAGTAACCATATCTTTTAGTGGGCTGGAACCTGACGAGCATTCAGCCGACACTGTTCAGTTTACCAGTGACGATTGGAATCAGCAGAAGCCAATAACTATCACTGGTTTGCCAGATGGTGTTCAAGACAATGATCAGACTTATGTTGCCCAATTGGTGTCGCAGTCTACTAATCAACAGAGCACTTTTCACAACATGTCGGTTGATGTCACCTTGACAAACCTTGATACAGATGTAGAGGCAGGCTTAATTCTAACCTCGGACAGTGGCGAGATATCAGAAGAGGGCACGACTTTTGTTACAACAACAATGAGTTTGAAATCTGCTCCGCAAAACGGCGAGACAATTACTATTACACTAACAGATAACTCTGATGCACTGTCTGGATTAAATGTAGACTATGAGATTGAAGTAGACGGCACTCCGATAGTTGACTCATTTACTTTCTCAGATAACACAGAAAAAGAAATTAAATTTGTTGCAATTCAGGATGATGTTCAGGAAATTAATCCAGAATTATTTGCAATAACTCTTACATCTTCAAGTGACGATGTTGATAGTCCTTATAATGAACCTTTCGTCGAAATATATAACCTAAGAGTAAACGACAACGACGAAGCCAGAATCAACTTATCTTCTGACGGGGATACTATAATTGAGGGTGAGACAATTACTATTCAAGTAAGTTTGAACTCTCAACCAGTAGATGGCGAGACAGTGACAATTAGTGTTGCACAGCAAAATCTTGTAGCAGGACAAGGATTTGGTTCAGACTATGAGCTAACTACTAATTCAGTCTCATTTGATGACACAGACTGGAATCTTCCTAAAACAGTGCAAATCATAAACACCACAGATAATATTGCAGAACAGGAAGAAACTTTTACTTTAAATTTTGATTCTAATAGTAATATAGAAGACAGTCCGTACCATCAAGACAATGGTTTAACGAAACCCTTCACATTCACCATTCAGGATACAAACACCGCAGGTATTCTTATGAAGGATGTGAATGGCACGATATCAGGCGCAACGTTGGAAGAAGGCACTTCAACAAGTTTTACAATAGAATTAACCTCGCAGCCAACATCCAATGTTACTCTTAACATCGAGCATCTAAACAGCGGACTTGGTACTGAATAT
>VMHT01127856.1_pt1 | contig 11222 bp, 15 predicted proteins | sample 4693611 | NCBI WGS metagenome assembly VMHT01 (sample SAMN12280063, study PRJNA550983) | marine metagenome | isolation source: seawater sampled from same location over 5 years 0.02-0.2 micron viral filtrate | place: USA: collected off the coast of southern California halfway between the port... ... | reverse complement strand
GGAGAAACTCTAAGAACTCGTTAGCATCTATTTTATGATTTTTAATCATACCATTTAATGTCGTATTATATTCATGAAAATAATTTTTTTGTATTTTTTTTGCTTCTTCAATGCTAACATTAAGTTTATCAGAAATAAATTTTGACATTTTCTTATCAACTTGATCAAAAACCTTGGTATCCCCCGAATATAAAGTATTATCTAAATCAAACAGCCAATATTTTATATTTTTTAATTCTTTCATTATCTTATTAAAGTTCCAGCACCTATATCTGAAAATATTTCATTTAATATTGAATGTGGTTTTCTACCATCTATTATAACTACACCCCTTACACCATTATTGACTGAATCTAAGCACGTATTGATTTTAGGTATCATTCCTCCGGTAATTGTTTGATCCTTAATCATTTCTAATATTTTTGAAGAAGAAATTTCTGTTATTAATTTTTTATCCTTACTTAGAACTCCTTCAACATTAGTCATTAACATCAATCTTCTAGATTTTAAAGATTTAGCTATTGCTCCCGCAGCAGTATCACCATTAATATTATAGGATTGATTATTAGCTCCTAATCCAAGAGGAGCTACAACGGGTATTTGATTGTTTTTAATTAATTCATTAATTATATTATTATTAATTTTTTTAGGAACTCCAACAAACCCAAGTTTCTCATCTTCGGGAGATACGCTTATTATATTTTTAGTTTTTGTATTAATTGATACAGCTTTTAAACTTTTTTCATTTAAGGATTTTACAATATCATTATTAAACTCAACAAGCACTCTCTCAACTATGTCAATAATTTTTTCATCTGTAACTCTTAAACCGTTAATAAATTTAGTTGGAATGCCAGATCTTTCAAGTTCTTTTTTGATTCTTGGTCCTCCTCCATGTACAACAATTATAGAAAGACCTAATTTATTCAAAATACCAATATCTTCAATAAAGTTATTAAATATATTTTTATCGATTAGAGCACTACCTCCATATTTGATTACGATTGTTTCCCCCTTATATTTTTCAACATACTTATTAATATTATTGATATTAGGAGCAGAAGAGGGCCAAATTTTTTTAATTTCCTCTAAAGAAATATTTTCAGACATTTAATTGGTTTTAACGGTAGTGTTTTTATTTATTACCCACTGCTGTGCGATTGTTAAAATATTATTTACAGTCCAATAAACAACTAGCCCAGACGGGAACGAGGCTAAAATTATCGTCAAGAAAAGAGGGAAGAATGCAAAAATTTTTGCTTGTATAGGATCTGTAGGAGCAGGATTTAGTTTTTGCTGAACCCACATTGATGCACCCATTAAAATCGGCCAGATTCCAATAATCATAAAACTAGGAGGACTCCAAGGAATTAATCCAAAAAAATTAAAGATAGAGGTAGGATCTGCTGCTGATAAATCTTGAATCCAACCAAAGAATGGTTGATGTCTCATTTCTAGAGAGATAAACAACATTTTATAAATAGCAAAGAAGAAGGGTATCTGTATCAAAACTGGCAAACAACCCGCTGCAGGATTAATCTTTTCTTTTCTATACAAAGCCATCATCTCCTGTTGTAGTTTTACTTTATCGTCTTTATGAAGCTCTTTAAGCCTTGTCATTTCTGGTGTAACCGCTTTCATTTTTGCCATTGATCTGAATGAAAAATTCGCAAGAGGGAAGAATAACGCTCTAATGGCTAAAGTTATTAAGACAATTGCAATTCCAAAATTTCCAGAAAACTTAAATAAATAATCAATCACAAAAAATAAAGGTTTCGTGAAAAAATAGAACCAACCCCAATCTATAACCAGATCCAATTTATTTATATTTTGAGACTCAGCGTAAGTATCAATCGTGTTAACTTCTTTTGCAGCTACAAATAGTCTAAAATCGCTAGATCCGTTAGAAGAAGTATTAATTTTTACAGGATCATTGATTATATAGTTTGCTTTAAAAACTTCATTATATTGAAAAGTAGATTTAAAATTTTTTCCTTTTTCAGGCACTAAAACCGTCATCCAATATTTATCTGTTATACCCAACCAACCTTCATTAGCTTCTCTAACAATCTTATTGTCTTCTATATCGTCATAATCATCTTCTTTAAGTTCATCGTCAAACACACCAATAAAACCCTCGTGAGAGATATAAAAATTTTGAATACCATCTGGAATTTTATTTCTTGTAATTTGAGCATATGGGTAAAGTTCTAATTTATTTGAAGAGTTATTCTGAACCTCCTGACTAATTTTGAATAGATATTTTTTATCTAGTTCAATTTTTTTTTTAAAAATTATTCCTTCTTTATTATCCCATTTAATTGTTATCGGAGATTTATCAGTTAATGTTTTGTTGCCCTCAATTTCCCATCTAGAATTTTTTGTTGGAACCTTAATATTATTTCCAACACCAGCCCACCCAGACTCAACATAAAATCCATTTTCCGATTGAGAGGGATTTAAAAATTCAATATTTTTTTCTCCACTGACTTTTTGTTTATGATTTTTAAAAGATATATCGTCTATTAACCCGCCTTCTAAAGAAATAGATCCAGTAATATTTTCATTCTCAATTTTAATTCTATTTGATTTTTTAATAGAGTCTTCTCTTGAAAGTTTTTTTTCTATATTAACTTGATTAATAGATGGAGCTTGACTTGTGTTTGGTGTAATTGAGTCTTCTGTCTTTTTTTGGATTTGACTATTTGTTTTTAAATTTTGATTGTCTTTTTTAGGTGTTTCAAAAAAAGCACCCCAAAAAAGTAAAACAGACATTGATAAAGCGATTGCTACAAATACGTTTTTATTATCCATTTGAATTCTCTTTTTTTAATATATTTTTATTAGGTACAAAATCTAAACTGGATCCCCCACCTAGTGCTTTAATAGGGTGACAACTCAAAACTCTCTTGATACCCAGGTAAGAACCTTTCGATAGCCCAAATTTTTCAAGTGATTTAATATAATATTCTGAACAAGGTGTTAGGTATCTACAATTATTCCCAAGTAAAGGAGAAAGTATATATTTATAAATTTTAATAAGGTAAATTTTAAGTTTAATTAATATTTTTATCATTTAATTTTTATAGTGTTAAAACTCTTTTCCATCAAAGGCATTAATGTAGTTTGTTTTTCCAAATAAGCATTTGATTTACCAAAAACTATATAAGTATAATCTTTGCTAATTGCACCTCTTTTTTTAAGCAGTTTCTGCACAATTGCTTTTAATTTTCTTCTTATTTTGTTTCTTTTAACAGCATTTCCAATTTTCTTTTTCATAACAAAACTAACGATTAAATCTCCTTTATATTTTGGCTTGTAAAAATTTTTTGCAGCAAAAATTGAAAAAAATTTTGAGTGAACCTTTTTTTCTTTTAGTATCGTTTTGAATTGGTAGCTTTTCTTTAAACTCTCAAGCTTAACCATTAGAAATTATGTTGAAATGGTCTTTCGGCCTTTAGCTCTTCTTCTGGCAATAAGTTGTCTTCCGGTTTTAGTAGCCATACGTGCTCTGAAACCATGCCTTCTTTTTCTTACTAAATTGCTTGGTTGATAAGTTCTTTTCATAAATATTTAAAGGTATATATTTTAAATGTCGTCTATTGTACAGGTAAATTATGAGTAAAAATTTCAAATTTTTTTTAGGTTTTACTTACTTGCTAATATTAGTAACATTTCTTTATTTAATTTTTTCAAACATTCAAATTAATAGATTAAATGACTTTTCGTACTATAAAGAATTACAGATATATTTAGATAGCTTCATAGACAGCAACCTTTTATTCAATACAATCTATTTTTTTGTTTTTGCTATAATTTGGGTCACACTATTAGGATTTGGGGCACCGCTTTTAATTATTTCAGGAATTTTATTTGGTAAATGGTATGGCACTTTTCTTTGTGTGTTATCGATGTCATTGGGAGCATTGGCTTTGTATTCAATAGCAAATTTTTTCTTTAAAGATTTTGTTAAAAATATATTAGAGAAGAAATTTAAAAAATATATTCAACTATTTCAAAAAAATGAATTTTATTTTTTTTTTATTTATAGATTTGTGGGAGGATTAGGTGTGCCATTCTTTTTGCAAAATGTTTTACCTGTTTTATTTGATATGAAAAAAATCAACTATTTTTTTTCTAGCTTTTTTGGATTCGTTCCAGGTTTTTTTGTTTTTAATACAGTTGGTGCAGGACTAAATTCTTATATTGAAAAAGCTGATACATTCAATTTCATTGAATTAGTATTTACGCCAGAAATTTATTATCCTATTTTAATGTTTATTTGTCTTATGATTTTATCTTTAATAATTAAAAAAAAATTTTTTTAGAAATGACAATTAATCAAAACATGCTATCCAACGACCCAAGTCCTTATTTACAACAACATAAAGATAACCCTGTTAATTGGCAAATTTGGTCAAACCAAACTTTAGAATTAGCTAAAAAAAATAAAAAACCTATTTTATTAAGTATTGGTTACTCAAGTTGTCATTGGTGTCATGTAATGGCTCATGAAAGTTTTGAGGATAAAGAAACAGCAGTGCTTATGAATAAATATTTTATAAATATAAAAGTTGATAGAGAAGAGAGACCAGATCTAGATTTTGTTTTTCAAAGTTCATTTCAGTTATTTAATCAAACAGGCGGCGGTTGGCCTTTAACAATGTTTTTAGATGAGAACGGCGTGCCCTTTATGGGAGGAACATATTTTCCCAAAAATAATCAAAATGGCTTACCATCATTTAAAGAAGTTTTACAAAAAATTAATGATGTTTATGTCGAACAAAGAGAAAATATAATTAAACAAAAAAATTTAATCATTAAAAACTTGGATTTAAAAAAAAATTCAGTTTTAAATCAAGATCTTGAACCAATAATAGAAACTTGTTTAAATTACTTAGATCCAATTAAAGGTGGCTATAAAGGAGCGCCAAAATTTCCAACTTTTAATTTATACGAAACGCTTTTATATTTTTACAACAAAACAAATGATAAAAAATTTTTAAATCCTGTCTCTCTCTTAATCAAACAACTTTGTTCAAAAGGTATTTACGATCATGTTGAAGGTGGAATTTCTAGATATACAGTTGATGAAGATTGGATAATTCCTCATTTTGAAAAAATGCTTTATGACAATACGCAATTTGTTATGCTTTTATCAAAATATTGCAAAATAAATAGTGATAAATATTTTTCAGATAAATTGAGTCAAACAATTGAATTTATAAAAAAAAATTTTTTAAATAAAGGTGGATTTCTAGGTTCAGCTTATGATGCTGATAGCGACGGAGAAGAAGGAAAGTATTACATTTATAATTATGCTGATATTCAGAATATAAAAAATATTAGTGAATATTTCGAAATAGATAAAGAGGGAAATTGGGAAAATAAAATTATACTTGTTGAAAAAAAGAAACCTCCCCAGGAAATTTTAGATGATCTTTTGAAAGTTAGATTAAAAAAAAATAAACCTTTTTTTGATGATAAAACACAACTAGATTTAAATTGTTTATGGATGAGTGGATTAATCGAAGCACATGAAATTTTGCCTCAAAAAGGTTATTTAAAACTAGCGGAAACCTTTTTTCAGAAAATTGAAAAAAAATATTTAAAGAGTTGTATTCACCATAGCTATTCTAAAGAAACAGTTTTTTTAGAAGATTATGCTTTTCTGATAAATGCACTGATTGATCTTTCAGATAAAACTATGAATTTTAAATATAAAGATATAGCTAAAAAATTAAGCTTAGAGTCATTAAATAAATTTTATTTAAAGGAAAAAAATATTTTTCAAAAAAATCAAAAAGATAGTAATGATATTTTCTCCCTTCCTATAGATGTTGGAGATAACACGATTCCCAATGGTAACGCGATTATGTTAATAAATTTAACTAGAATTGGAATGACACAAGAGGCTATAGAATTAGCAAAAAGTTTAAATGGATATTTAAACGTCTATAAAAATGAAATGATTACAGCAATTAGGGCGCTTGATTTTTTCAACAATGTTATTTCTGGAAAAAATTGCAATGAAAAAGGTTGTAAAATTAATGGTTAAAAAATTAAATTGGATTACTTGGTTGATATTAGTAATTTTATGGAATTTTGGTTTTCCAAATGCTACGCCATTACAAGATGTATTAGTTGCCGTATTTTTGTCGATATTTTTTATAATTATACAATTGCTTTTATCAAGATACTTGCAAAAAAGCAGATCAAGAAGTAAATTTAAGAATTAATGAAGGAACACGCATTATGGGAATTCACTACGATTACAAGTCTACCCGCGGTGACAAAGCTATGAAAAAAGAAGCTAAGCGTAAAGCTCGTATTGAAGAGCGTAGAGCTAAAAGATCTGCTAGCGACTCTCAAGAGTCTAAAGAAAAAATAATGCACGATATTGATAAGCCCATAACTCTTGAGGACTTAACTAACCCTGATAAAGATTAGATATTAATGAAATCTTTTGAAAAAAAAGATTCTTTGATAAAAATACGTGAAACGGCGTTAAAAAAAAATTTAAAAAAAAGAAAAAAATTTAAAAAATTAATAATAAAAAAAAATGTCAGTTCTATCAGATAAGTGGATTAAACAAGCAGCTAAAGCACAAGGGATGATTAAGCCTTTTGTAGATAAGCAAGTAAGAAAAGGAAAAATTTCTTTTGGTTTATCTTCCTATGGATATGATGCTCGAGTATCTAATGAATTTAAAATTTTTACTAATGTAAACTCTGGAATTGTTGATCCAAAGGTTTTTAAAAAAGATAGTTTTGTTACAAAAATTGGCAAAGAATGCATTATTCCTCCCAACTCTTTCGCGCTAGCGAGAACAATGGAATATTTTAAAATTCCAGAAAATGTGCTTGTTATTTGTTTGGGAAAATCAACTTATGCAAGATGTGGAATTATAGTTAATGTTACTCCACTTGAGCCCGGCTGGGAAGGTCATGTAACCCTTGAATTTTCCAACACAACACCACTTCCAGCAAAAATCTATGCCAACGAAGGTGTTGCACAATTTGTTTTTATAAAAGGAAATGAAAAGCCAAATGTTACTTATGCGAATAGAAAAGGAAAGTATATGAAACAAAAAGGTGTAACACTTCCAAAGATCTAAAATTCTTTAATGCAAAAACTTTTAATTAAAGGCAAGAAAGAACTACTAGGAAAAATTTCAATATCTGGATCCAAAAATGCAACTTTACCTATTTTAGCTGCAACGATTCTTGCAAAGAAAGTAAAACTTACAAATACCCCGATGGTAAAAGATATTTTTACAATGACAGAATTATTAAAATTTATCGGTTTAAATGTAATTATCCTAAAAAAAAAAAATATTATTAAAATTATTAATAATAAAGAAAAGATTAATACATTAGCACCATATAAACTTGTAAAAACTATGAGAGCAGGTGTTTTAGTTTTAGGTTCTCTTTTAGCAAAATATGGGAAGGCAAAGGTTTCATTGCCAGGTGGCTGCGCGATTGGAACACGTCCTGTTGATCTACACTTATTTGCTTTAAAAAAACTTGGTGCCAATATTAGAATTAAAGATGGATATATTATAGCCAATGCAAAAAAAGGTTTAAAAGGATCAACAATAAAATTTCCAAATATATCTGTGGGTGCTACTGAAAATGCACTACTCGCTGCTTCTAAAGCAAAAGGTAAAACAATTTTAAAAAACTGTGCTATTGAACCAGAGATAAAAGATTTAGTTTCATTTTTGAATAAACTAGGAGGAAAAATAAAAATTTCCGGAAGAAAAATTATTATCAATGAGTGCAAAGATGTTAAAATGAAGGTTCAGCACAAAATCATTTCTGATAGGATCGAACTAGGAACTTATATGATAGCTGCAGCTTTAATGGGAAAAAAAATTATTATTAATAAAATTAATTCGAACGTAATTAATATTGAATTAGGTATTTTAAGAAAAATGGGTGTTAAAATTGAAAAAAAAGAAAGCTCGATTATAATTAAAAGAACTAAGAGGCTTAAAAGTATAAACGTTACAACTCAGGCTTATCCAGGTTTTCCAACAGACTTACAAGCTCAATTAATGGTATTAATGACTCAGGCAAACGGTTTATCAAAAATAAAAGAAAATATTTTTGAAAATAGATTTATGCACGTTCCAGAGTTAAAAAGAATGGGTGCTAATATTAAAATTAAAAATAAAACTGCTTTCATTCAAGGTCCAACAAAATTAACAGGAGCAGAGGTCATGGCAACAGACCTTAGAGCTTCTGTAAGTTTAGTTTTAGCTGGCTTAGCAGCTGAAAAAAGAACAATTATCAACAGAATTTATCATCTTGATCGTGGCTATGAATTTTTAGAAACCAAACTTAAAAAATGTAAAGCTGATATAAAGAGATTGTAAGATGGAAGTTAAAAACTTAAAGTTAATTGCTCGTACAGAAGAGGATTTGAGAGTTGTATCAGCTTACTTACAAGACTCTATCGCCAGTATATCTGATTTTGCAAATTTAAAAAAAAATAAGATTTTTTTGATGCAGTTAAATAGATTTATGTGGGAAGATGTTGAAAAAGGTGTTTTTAGGAAAAATAAAAGAATTCGAACTATCTTAAAATTTGATAATATTCTAGAAGTTCAATCAAGAAATATTAATCGGTTAAAAAAGAATAATTTTTTAGATTTTCTTGCTATTGAAAGTAATCAAATGCCTGATAATAACTATGAAATGAAAATTATTTTTGCAGGGAATTCAATTATAAAAATCATTTCAGAGGTAATAGAAGTCACTTTGGATGACCAAGGCGAAGCATGGAATACAAAAAATAAACCAAAACATATAAACTTATAATGCTAAAAATTATTAACTGTAATAATAAAAACTTTTTTAAAAACCTAGAAAGTACACTTAACAAAAGACAGCTATCTCAAAAAAAAAGTTTAGCTATTGTTGGTAAAATAATATCTGACGTAAAAAAAATGGTGATAAAGCTATTTTAAAATATGAAAAAAAATTTTCTAAATTTAAGATAAACTCTAAAAAAATTATATTTTCGAGAAATGAAATTAATAAAATTTCGAAAAAAATTGATAAAAATTTAAAAAAATCAATCGATTTAGCTTTTGAAAGAATTAAATTTTTTCATAAAAAACAAAAACTTGTTTCATTCAAGTATAAAGATAGATTTAAAAATGAATTGTCATACAGGTATTCTCCAATTGAAAAAGTTGGTGTTTATGTTCCCGGGGGAACTGCAAGCTACCCAAGTACAGTTTTGATGAATTGTATTCCTGCAATTATAGCTGGGGTAAAAAATATTTATCTGACAACTCCATCTTTAGGCTCTAGAATTAATCCTGCAATTATTTATGCTGCTAAAAAATGTGGTGTAAAAGAAATATATAAAACAGGTGGAGCCCAATCAATCGCAGGATTTGCCTATGGGACTAAAACTTTTAAAAAAGTAGAAAAAATAGTTGGTCCTGGAAATACTTTTGTTGCATCATCTAAAAAAGAAGTGTTTGGTGATGTAGGAATTGATATGGTCGCTGGGCCATCTGAGGTTACCATCGTGGCTGACAATTACGTTAATCCAGATTGGATTGCAGCAGATTTGTTAGCACAAGCAGAACACGATATATTTGCGCAATCGATTTTGATTTCAAACAATTATAATTTTATCAAAGCTGTTAATAAAAGTTTAATAAAACAATTAGCTGTTTTACCAAAAAAAAAAATTGCCCAGAAGAGTTTAAAAAATTATGGATTAGCTATTTTTGGCAATAGTAATAAAAAAATAATAGAAACCATTAATTTTATTGCCCCTGAACACTTAGAACTTTGTATGAAAAGCAATAACCAAATTATTAAAAAAATAAAAAATGCAGGTTCAATATTTATTGGACAATTTGCACCAGAAGCAGTTGGTGATTATATAGCGGGGCCAAATCACGTTTTACCTACATCGGGAGCTGCAAAATTTTCATCAGGGCTTTCAGTTAATGACTTTATAAAAAGACAATCATTAATAAAAATTACAAAAACAGGTATTGAAAGATTGGGTCCATCAGTTATAAATTTAGCTCAGCATGAAAATTTAGAAGGTCATGCTAATTCGATTAAAATTAGACTAAAAAAAGGAAATTAAGTGGCTAAACAAGAAACATTAGAGTTCAAAGGAAAGGTTACAGAACTTTTACCTAACGCGATGTTTAGAGTTAAATTAGAAAATAACCATGAAATTTTAGCCCATACAGCTGGAAAGCTGAGAAAGAATAGAATAAGAGTTCTTGCTGGAGATAATGTTATGGTTGAAATGACGCCATATGATTTAACTAAAGGTAGAATTACTTTTAGATTTTAGGCCTTGTAGCTCAGTAGTAGAGCAGTACCCTGAAAAGGTATGTGTCGTTTGTGCGATTCAAACCAAGGCCACCACCAACTAGTTTTACACATCGAAATATAAAATTATATCTGATAATTATAATAATCTTATGAGTAAAAAAATTGGATTATTTTGGTTAAGAGATGATTTCAGAATTACAAAAAATCATGGCCTAGCTGATGCAACAAAAAATCACGATCAAGTGGTTGTTTTTTACTTATATAAAAATTCAACATATAAAAATCAAGAGGCACAAAAATGGTGGTTAAGCAAATCACTAATTAATTTTCAAAAAAAATTAAATGAGTACAATATAAGTCTTGAAATACTTAAAACAGACTCCTTTAAATCCTTTTTTAATAAACTATTAAAAAAAAAAGATATTTCAATATATTGGAATAAAGTTTATGAGCCAGACTATTTAAAATTCGACGAGTATCTTTTAAAAAATCTAACAACTATGAATATTCCTTTTAAAGTTTGTAAAGGAAATGTTCTTAATGAAATAGATGAAATTAAAAAAAGTGATGGCACTCCTTTTAAAGTATTTACTCCATTTTGGAGAAATGCTGAAAAACATTATATTGAAAAAATTCCATCAAAAGAAAAAATAATAAAAAAATGTTTGAGGAAAAAAAATTACTTTCAAGGCTGTATTGATCCAGTACAAATATTGCCAAAAAGTAATTGGTTTAAAAATTTTGAAAAGATCTGGTCTCCCAATGAAGAGAGTGCTTTAAAGGAATTACAAAATTTCATTAAAAATAGAATTATTAATTATTCTGATAGCCGAAATTTTCCTGGCATAATTGGAACATCAAAACTATCTCCTTTTATTAAATTTGGTCAGATACACGTTG
>VMHT01150919.1_pt1 | contig 11223 bp, 8 predicted proteins | sample 4693611 | NCBI WGS metagenome assembly VMHT01 (sample SAMN12280063, study PRJNA550983) | marine metagenome | isolation source: seawater sampled from same location over 5 years 0.02-0.2 micron viral filtrate | place: USA: collected off the coast of southern California halfway between the port... ... | reverse complement strand
AACGCGATCGGAACGTGCTGGCGCACCTGTTTTGATTGACCGGCGCGTGTGCCGACTGCCAAATCTGCGATGGTGACATCTTCAGTTTCCCCGCTACGATGAGAGATGACGTTGTTGAAACCATGTGAGGATGCAAGATCCATCGCTTCGAGGGTTTCTGTGACTGTACCAACCTGATTCAGTTTGACAAGCATTGCATTTGCTGCACCAATTTCAATACCTTGAGCGAGGCGCTCAGATTGTGTCACGAAGAGGTCGTCGCCGACCGTTTGAACGCGATGACCTTCTCGTTTAGTGAAGAGTGACCACCCCCGCCAATCGTCTTCATCAAAACCATCCTCAATGGACAGGATTGGATATTCATCGAGCCATCCTGAGTAGAGGTCTGCTAGCGCTTTGCTTGACAACACCTTACCATCCATGTGATAGCCATCTTCATGATGGAATTCAGTTGCGGCGACATCCAATGCAATACCCATTTGTTCAATTGAGTACCCGGCACCCTCAATGGCACGCACCATGTACTTCAGGCCCTCTTCATTGGCAGGTAGGTTGGGTGCAAATCCGCCCTCATCGCCGACCCCGCCAAGCAGTCCGTCTGCTTTGAGCTCCTTTTTGAGCGCATGATATGTTTCTACACCAGCACGCAATCCCTCTTCAAAGGTATCAAAGCCGTGAGGCATGACCATGAATTCTTGGACATCAACGTTTGAAGCAGCGTGAGCACCACCGTTGAGAATGTTGAGCATTGGCACAGGCATCAGCCCGCCTGCAACGCCACCGATGTACTTCCAGAGTGGAAGTTCATGAACGGCTGCTCCGGCGTGCAAACACGCCATTGACGCTCCTAGCATCGCATTTGCACCTAGGTTTGCCTTGTTTTGAGTTCCGTCAAGTTCAATCATGACTTCATCAATCACCCGTTGTTCATCGACAGGAAGACCAACCAGTGCCTCAGCAATTCGATCTGTGATGTTGTCGACGGCGGATTGTACGCCCTTTCCAAGATAGCGAGTAGCGTCACCATCCCTCATTTCAAGCGCTTCATATGCACCGGTTGATGCCCCTGATGGTACGGCTGCTCGCCCGAGAAGAGATCCATCAACAAAACAGTCCACCTCGACGGTTGGATTGCCACGGCTGTCGAGGATCATTCGTGCATCGAGGCCAGTAATGTGTCCGGACATAGCATTCCCTAACCTTCCCTGTGAAAGACGCCCTTTGAATTAAACGGCGCGCACAAGGTGATTTTTCAACAGGGTTTTGTAAAAATTTAGTGAAGAAGAGTTTTTATCTCGTTGGAGCCTTGAAAACCACTTTCGCACTTTCAACAATAATTAAACTTTCAGGTTATGGTAAAGAAAGTGTGAAAAAATTTCCGCATCGTGCACCCTTAGCAGGTTTCATATACCCAAAGCGGAAGGGCCGTCCATGCCTCGTGTTGCTGAAATCGATCGTGCTATCCTCGCTCAACTTCGAAAGAACGGTCGTATGTCGTACGTCGACCTTGCACGGGAAGTCAGCGCTTCTGAGCGCACCGTCCGTACGCATGTTCGTAAGATGGAGGAAGAAGGTACCATTCGTGGATACACCGTTCGAGAAGGTGGCGTTGGATTAACCGCTCTTGTGCGAATCAAGGTGTCACCAGGTGCTGAAATTGGTTCGTTTGCTTCTGAAGTCACTGGCTGGGAAGGCATCGAAATCATTTACGAAGTGTCTGGCGATGCTGATCTTGTAGCTCTCGTTCACGTTGATGACACCATGTCGCTGCGCACATTGCTCGACAAAATGTGGCTCGCTGCACCAAACGAAATTGCTTCAACAACCACAGAACTTGTGCTCGAACAATATTGATTATTCTTCCTCAGAGGGCGGAGGCGTTTCGACTTCCGGTTTTTTTTCGGGTTCTGGAACGCCGTAGTCAATGCCACAACTCCGGCAGACCATATTGTCGTCCCAATCACATTGGCGTCGACAACCAGTCATGAAAACACGTCCTGATTCAAGCCTTCCACTTGACCGAGCAGCCGATGGATTCGGTTTGCTCAACCGCTGGCTTAGCCCCACTAAGCATCGCCTCAATAGCGTCGCTTAGTTCGGTTGTAGTCACAGCAGTTGGATCTTTGGGCGAATCGTCCATTCGACCTTGATAGACAAGCTTGTGATCTGCATTGAACAGAAAGAATTCAGGGGTTCGCTTTGCTCCATAAGCATGAGCCACATCTTGTGTGAGATCATGGAGGTAAGGATAACCCATTGATGCAGCGCGTGTTTGCATATGCTCGAAGGAATCGTTTGGATACACTTTGGGGTCATTGGAATTGATGCCCACGAATCCAACGCCTTGCTCAGAACATTTCTGTGCCATAGCCTCCATTCTCGATATGCTTGCGATGACATATGGGCAATGATTGCACTCAAACACAACCACGGTTCCATTGGCGCCGGCTACGTCTTCAAAGGTCACTGTAGAGTTGCCTTTGGAAGCGTTGGCGTTGGTTAGGGAAAACTTCGGGGCGGGGTCAGCGAGTGCTAGGCTCATACCAATGCGAGGTGCTCAAGCCTCTAAACAACTTGTATTGAAACATAGTTAGTCGGCGCGAATGTTAACTATACGGTGAAAAAATGTTACACTATGCAACCGCAAATGCAAGGTATGCCCCACGTAGCCAGACCAGCGCACATGATGTCATTCATGGACGCAACGAAATCCTGCCTCCAACGATACATTGGATTCAGCGGTCGGGCCAGCCGGTCAGAATATTGGTTCGCTTACCTGGGTTTCATGGTCGCAGTCATGGGCATGTTCACCCTAACACTCGTTTCTGTGTTTGTTGTTGATGCTCTTGCCGGTGTTATGTTTATGCTAACCATGGTGTTGTACTTCGGCGCCTTTTTGCCATTGCTCGCTGTATCAGTACGACGATTGCACGATCTTGGCAAGTCTGGTTTGATGATGTTTCTTGTGTTCATTCCGATTGTTGGCGGCATTTTGCTTCTCGTTTGGTTTGTCTCCGATGGAGAAGCAGCCAACAACGCCTACGGCCCAGTCCCAACCAACACGCTTTGAGGCTAAAGTATCGCCCAAGTGTTGAAATTCTCAGCCTTGATGGTTGAGGCATGGCCACTCATGTTGTTTCATGCGGCGGCCACATCACGCTTTTGTTCTCCATTTGGAAAGACGCTCGACTTGCTCGCTCCCAAGGCAGCAGGGGTGCTGGATTCAACGTGACACATGGCGTCAAAGCCACTGTGCGTCACATCGGCAAAAACCAACCCGAACAAACGGGGGTTTTGTCGCAAGGGTCTGGCCTTGACCAGAAGCCTGGAGAAATCCGGGATGGGGAAATTTTGCTCACCGTCGAGTCGATGGATGGAACACTTCTTGATTCGACGAATTCGTTCTATCATGATTTGATTGAAGCTCTTCGTGATGCAAGATTACTTGATCCGGCTGATTCCTTTGAAATTTATGTCAAACTTTCACTGCCAACAAGTCAGGGCTTTGGTATGTCTGCAGCCGGACTCGTTGCAGTCGCCCGCGCCCTTCACAACCATACGAACATCGGCAAAGAGATCCAGTATTTACGAATCGCCCATCGCATCGAACGTTTACACAGTGGTGGGCTTGGTGATGTCCTTGGTATTGCCGCTGGAGGGGTAGAGCTACGACTCGAACCCGGTGCGCCCGGGGCTGGAGGCAAAGCCATTGGTTTCTCAACCAAACAAAACGTCGTACTGGTTTGGAAGCCGGGCGAGGCCCGTCATACGGCCGATTATATCGATCACCCGCAGTGGGAACGGTCGATTTCCGAGGCTGGTGAAAAAGCGGTTCGAACCTTGCGTCTCAACGACTGGAATGAGGGTGCGTGGGGTGATTTGATGCTGCAATCGAGAAATTTTAGCCAAGCTTCGGGGCTTCTGGATGAACCTGAACGCATGACGCTCAACAAGACGGTGATGAAGGAATTACGACGACTCAACCTCCAAACACGAGTCTATGTCCGCTTATGCATGCTTGGCGTGTCATTGGCTGTCCTTCCACGGAAGTTAGATGAGCCACTCCATGAAGGAGAGACCGATATCATCCTGAAGGCGCTGCTGGGGCTTGGGCTAGGGGCAATAACGACATCAATCGGAGCATTGATCTGACTAATCGTTTTTGTCGAGGGCCGTAAGGTCGAGGACACTCGCATCAAGTAGTGTGCAACCGGGCATAAACAAATTCTCGCTAAACCCGTGACGGTAGACCACAGCCCCGCTGCCCCACTCTTCGATGTAGCGATCCATCTGCTTGGCCATTTTCTTTCTCTGGAATTCAACATCTGCACCATAGAAATGCTTGGCGTCAATCCACGCTACGGGTCGATTGTTGATGTAGACGTGATCGAGAAAGAGTATGTCGGGCGTGCGAACAGGCCGGCCCAATTCTTGCTTCTGCTCTTTGACCATCTCTGGTTGTCGACGCAAACGAACACCCTGCGCTTCGAACCAATCAGCAAGAATATCTTCGAAGTGATCTGCCTTTTCCTGAGATTCACCCTGGTCGACATTGGAGACGCGGTCTGCTGCTTCTGCGGCTTCGAATTCTTTCCGTTCCCGCTGGCTCAAGCGGCTTGGCTCCCGAAGACTTTCTTTGATTTTGGTTTTCGACCAACGCATCTCTGCAAGAATCAGCCTGAATACGTTCATTGGAGGACCGTCGAAGCGTTGTGAGAGATCAACAATACTGACGCCTTCCTTGTACAATCTTAGCATTTCTTTGGCCCGGGAGCGTAAGCGGCCATGGCCATACACTGTCTTCTGTTGCATGAGTGCTGAACGAAGAGAAAGCGCTTGGTCAAGGTTCATTTTGTGAGTGTCCACAATCTTGGCAAGTTCATCGACGCGTTCGTCATCAAGCCAACCAAATTCACCCTTCTGAAGCACGAGCTTCGACAGCGCTTCTTCGTCTTTCAGAGGCACTGGTGAAGTGATCCAGTCAAACCGGTGGGTGTTTGGTTCGTCAAGTCCTTCAGGAAAGCCCATCGGGAGTTCCTTGCGATTGAACCGTTCGTTCGCATCTCGCTCGGTCTCTGCAATCCGTTGAGCATGACGCTCCTCAAGCACTGCTTTTGAAGTGCCTCCGTAGCGTTTTGTTTTCCGGTGATGGCCACCCCTGTTCGATCGGTTTCGGTGATTACCGTTGCGTGAGCGACCCCGGTTATTCCTTCGTTTTTTTGAGGAACTGGGGCGTTTATCGCCGCTGTTTTGGTCGCTCATTGATACAGGTCAGTGCCGAGGCTCCTTGAACACTCGCCTTTATTCTGATTCACCTAAGGCAGCTTCATGAGAATCAGGTATCGTGTGAATTCCACGCTCCGAAGCGTCGCGTAGCCATTGTTTTGCCAGTGCCCTAGGTAAACGATTCACGCGCCCCTGCATGAATTTGGCCCACCAACGAACTTGCCACCATGCGGCAATTTCGATGCCTCCTTCTTCCTCGCCCCATACCGTCACAGCAAGCCGTAAGGAGGTGATGGCTGTTCCAAGAGGGCGTCCTTCTCGTTGCTGACCACCCCATTCAAATTCAATTTCGAGAAAGCGTGGACGTTCACTTTGGCGGATTGATTTGACCGTCCACATTTCCTCAATCAAACGTTGACGTTCGACTCGATGCAAATCAAAACGCTGGCCTTCATGCAAGGTGCCATTGTGTTCCGAGAGGATCCTTCCTGCTGAGGCGTGCCAGCTTGGCCAGCAGTTCAAATTCAGTAAATTTAAAATGAGTTGGTTACATTCTTCTGGTGACAGTGATTGACGCCATACGCCTCTTGGTGCCCCCATGTGGCTTCGTATGCAGGTTTGTCTTTGAATCTGTGGGGTACGAAAAAAGCGGGGTTTCAAATGCAATAAGTCGTTCCCATAACCATGCGATGGACATGTGCGGTGCTGCTTTCAGTTCTTTTGGTCTGTTCGTCCATGTCTGTTTTGCACCAAGATTCAGGTGAAGGAAGCCTCTTTGATATGCCCCAATACTTCGTTGATGGGCAAGAAAGTTCCGACCTTGCTTTTGGCTGGGCAACAAGTGCAGGCGGGGCGCTTGATGATTTTATTTCTCAATCTGCTACCTACGCTAACGGCACCTTCCTCGTTGCGGGTAGTTTTGAAGGCGACATCCAATTTAGAGACCAGATTGATGGGCACGGGGCCACCTCAGGCTCAACCGACAGAGATGCATTTGTAGGTTGGGTCAACCCAAACGGAACATGGAATGGAAGCATGGCATTCGGCTCCACTGGTATCGATTCAATCGATGCGGTGGCCTTGCTTTCGAACGGTGACGCTATTCTTGCAGGAACCTATTGTCTCAACAGCGTTGGCTTCCAGTGTCAACTATCGCTTGATGGCATAGCAACTCTAACCAAAGAAGATCAAGACGAGGATGGGAATGCCTTCGTCGCCCGTCTGAATGGGGACGGTTCGTGGGCATGGGCCACCAAAATTGGTAATGCTTACGATAATTTCGTGCTCGATATGTTAGTGACACCCAACAATGAAATCCATGTTGGCGTCCTGTACAGGGAAACCATGGAATTCAACGGAAACATATTGCCGCCAAGTTCGGAACGAACAGTCATGATTGCCATGCTCAATGAAGGAGGTAGCCCTGTTGCCCATGTCGTGGTTGAGACCTCAGAAGAAATTGAACCGGTCGGGGGCATGTGTCTTGATGGGTCGGGGCAATCCTATGCCACCCTCACCTTCAGAGGTGAGGTCCTTCTTGGTGAGACGCGTCTCGATTCCGCTGGTGAATCCGACCTCTTGGTCGCCTCATATGAGGCCAATCAATGGAACTGGGCCGTCACTGGAGGTGGAGCCTTCGAGGACCGAGCATGGGATTGTTCAGGATCGCCTCAGCAAGGCCTCACTGTTGTTGGAGAATACTCAGGAAACGCAACGTTTGGCGAGTATTACACCGAATCTTCCAACAACGTTGACATGGTGCTTAGCAGGGTGTCATCCTCTGGTGCATGGGCGGGCATCGCCACAGCAGGCGGGCCTGGAGTCGACCGAGCAACTGGAGTCGTGACCAATGCCATCGGCGAGGTGGTCGTCGCTGGAACGACCTCCGGAGGCATGTCGATTGGTGTTGATGAACTTGAGGACCTTGATGGCGTTAACGATGACATGCACAATGACATTTTCCTTGCAGCATATCTTTCAAACGATACATGGGCGTGGGCAGTTTCTGCAGGAGGAGATGGTAATGATGAACCAACCGACCTTACTTTTGCCCCCGACGGCTCACCCCTCCTCACATTCATGCTCAGTGGTACCGCTAGCCTTGGGGTTCACAGCGCAACGAGTTATGGCGGCTATGACGTAGGGCTTTGGTTGTATCAAACTGACAGAGATTCTGATGGAGTTCTCGATGGTGAAGACAATTGTCCCCGCACATCCAACACCGCCCAGAGTAACCATGATGGTGACTTGTACGGTGACGAATGCGACGAGGACGATGACAATGATGGAGTGCAAGATGTCATTGATGATTGTCCAACGGGTGAAATGAATTGGACTTCTGATGCCTCGACAGACCACGATGGTGATGGGTGCAGAGACGCTGGAGAAGACTTCGATGATGACGAAGATACGGTCTTTGATTTCCAAGACCTCTGCCCCTTAGGCCCCGTGGGGTGGATTTCAACACCTGAAGAGGACAATGAGGGTGACGGTTGTGCCGACGTTGATACTGACGAAGACGGTTTTATCGATCAGATGGACAACTGTCCGGCTGAGGCAAACCCTACGCAATCCGACCTTGATGGAGACGGTCTTGGTGATGCCTGCGATGTTGACGAGGATGGCGATGGTGTAGCTGCACCACAGGACAATTGCCCTCGGGATGCAAATTCATGGATTTCAAACACCGCTAGTGACTACGACCAAGATGGATGTCAGGATTCGTTCAATGACGATGACGATGATAACGATGGTTTGCTCGATACTGCGGATTCTTGCCCGACCGGTGCTCTATTATGGAACGAACTCGGGGGCACAAGTTTGGACCACGACCAAGATGGATGTCAAGACGCTATCGAGGACAATGATGACGATAATGATGGATTTACAGACGCTGTTGATGCCTGCCCTGTCGGATTGATTGGAATCGCTCAACCCGGGCAAGATGTGGACAGCGATGGCTGCATCGACGGTGTTGAAGACGACGATGATGACAATGATGGCGTGGTCGATGGCGTTGATGTCTGTCCACTAACTCCACAGAATGCACAGGTGGGAATCCAAGGATGCAGCATGACTCAATTGGATGATGATTTAGATGGCGTGTCAAACGCTGATGATATGTGTCTCAACAGCCTACCTGGACGCCTCGTTGATGCTAGTGGTTGCGCTATTATCAACGAATCAAATGATTCTGTCTCGACCTCTGATGAAACCAGCATGACGCTGTGGCTGTTTGTTATTGCTGGAATCCTGCTGCTAGCCGCCGGTGCTGTAACCTTGAGTGGAAGACAGGTAGACCCAGCACCGCCGAAGCGACCAGTGGTTCTTGAGCAAACGACGGCGAGCCAACATCAACGTCGTGAAGAGGAATGAAGATTCATCGTCGATCACTATCACCGCGGAAAAAGCGACTTGTTAAATAAAGTGAGAAATCCATATCAAAATATGAAGTTTCTACCGAAGGCGTTGATGATTGCTCTTTTGATGGTCATGCTTGCCGCCACCCCTGCAATCCAAGGAAATTCATCTGGAAAGCACAACCAAGCGGCATCAGGATGTGGTTGCCATTCCAATGGCGGCGGAGTCACAGCGACCAATGACTTCCCTACTTCTTACACCGCCGGTCAAGTCTACAGCATCAATATCGGCCATGCTGGGGCTGGAAGCCTTGTTGGCGGATTCAATGTGGTAGTGAACAAAGGCACCCTACAAAACGCGGGCAATGGCGTCCAAATCTCAGGTGGGTCAAGCGCAACTCACGTCAACTCAGGCCAACTTGGCTGGACTTTTGACTGGCAGGCTCCAACCACTGGAAGTGGAAGCGTCACCGTCAACATTGCTGTTCTCCAAGCCAACGGGAACGGCCAAACCAGCGGAGATGCATGGGATACTGACAGCGTATCAATCACTGAAACTGTCGTTCAAAACATTCCACCTGTGGCCACGAATGTCCACGTGAGTACTCCTCAAGGATCTGCTTCGACGACGCAAGCTTATCCCGATGAAGTGTTGATGGCCAGTTATGATTACAATGACGACAATGGGGACCCTGAAACCATGAGCCAAATCCGCTGGTACAAGAGCGGAAGCCTAGATTCCGCTTACAACGATATGGAAATTATAGATGACATGCAGACCACAATTGGGGATACTTGGACCTTTACTGTAACGCCAAACGACGGCACGGACCTGGGTACAACTGTTTCTGCCTCAAACACCATTGAAATCATCGATTACGACTCGGATAATGATGGATATGGCGATCAGGTTGACGCCTTCCCGAACGATCCAAATGAACACGCTGATGCTGATGGAGACGGCACTGGAGATAACGCTGATCTTGATGATGACAATGATGGAACCAAGGATGCAGACGACGCCTTCCCGTTCGATTCGACTGAAAATACTGACACGGATGGCGATGGTACTGGAAACAATGCTGACACTGATGACGATGCTGACGGTGTGCTTGACGTCAACGATGCTTTCCCTCTCGATGCGAATGAAGATAAGGACACCGACAACGATGGAACCGGGGATAATGCCGACACCGATGATGATGGTGACGGCACACTCGACGCCGATGACGCATTCCCACTCGATGCTTCAGAAGACAACGATGCTGATGGTGATGGCACTGGTGACAACGCTGACCAAGATGATGACGACGATGGTGCATTGGATGTGAACGACGCGTTCCCACTTGATGCAAGCGAGTCGCTGGACACAGATGATGATGGCACCGGAAATAACGCCGACACCGATGACGATAATGATGGTGCCCTCGATGCAGATGATGCTTTCCCGCTTGATGCGACTGAAATCATTGATACTGACGCCGATGGCACTGGCGATAACGCTGACACCGATGACGATAATGATGGTGTCCTCGATGCTGAGGATGCCTTCCCGCTTGATGCGGATGAAACCATTGATACCGATGGCGATGGAACTGGTGATAACGCAGATACAGATGACGACAATGATGGTTTACTCGATGCTGATGAAGCAACGGTTGGGACCAATCCACTTGTGATTGACACTGATGAGGATGGCGAAGGCGACGGCACCGATGCTTTCCCACTTGATGCAACTGAAACCTCAGATGCAGACGGAGATGGTGTTGGTGACAACGCAGATGCTTTCCCTAACGATGCTACTGAGTCAATTGATAGCGATCAAGACGGGGTTGGAAACAACGCTGACGCTTTTCCCAACGATGCATCAGAAACCATTGATAGCGACGAAGATGGTGTTGGTGACAACGCTGACTGGGCACCCTTAGATGCCACCGAGTCAATCGATACCGACAATGATGGAGTTGGCGACAATGCTGACGCCTTCCCTGAAGACCCGTCTGAAACCATGGATTCTGACGGCGATGGTGTTGGTGATGTTGCTCAGGCAGCTGCTGAGGCGGATGCTGAGGCGTTGCGAAACATGATTATCATCGCCCTGCTTGTCGTTGGTTTGCTTGGTGGAGGAGCCGTCATGTTCCTTCGAAGAAGAGGTGGCGAGGAGGTTTCAGCCAAATCCTTCGTTCAACCCTTTGAAGCATCCACGCAATCCATGACGGCCGCACAACCAACTGTGGCGGCCACGCCGGAAGTGGTTCAGCAACAAGCTCGACCCGTGCCCGAGGAACCAACGGTGCTCCGTCAATGGACTGATGAGAAAGGATACACTTGGAGATCTATGAGTGATGGAAGCAATTACTGGTGGACTGGCACAGAATGGCAACGTTCTTGATCACGCATAGACCAAAGCAGGGGACAGAGGCATAGCGCCAACTGCACGACCCGTATCGTCTTCAGGTGATTCTCCAAGCACCACATTGACCTGCTCGAGCCCAAGTTCTTCGGCGATAAATGATGCTCGCTTCGAAAGGGAGTCGACTTCGTCCAAAGAACTGCGAATCAAAACCCGTGAATCATCGTCCCACTTGAACACTTGAGGGAGCATTTTCTTGCCCCAGAACCCCATCATTTCGCCTTT
>VMHT01180659.1_pt1 | contig 11224 bp, 6 predicted proteins | sample 4693611 | NCBI WGS metagenome assembly VMHT01 (sample SAMN12280063, study PRJNA550983) | marine metagenome | isolation source: seawater sampled from same location over 5 years 0.02-0.2 micron viral filtrate | place: USA: collected off the coast of southern California halfway between the port... ... | reverse complement strand
CCGTTAGTGATGCTGAAAAGATAAGTTATGACTATGGTTTAAAAGTTGCTAAAGCTATAGAGCATGAGTGGTTTAACGACGATACTAGTCTAAATAGATATATGAACACTCGTAATGATTTTCATAAACTAAGGCTTTACGCTAGAGGTGAACAGTCAATACAAAAATATAAAGATGAATTATCTATTAATGGTGACTTAAGTTATTTAAATTTAGACTGGACGCCAGTACCTATAATATCAAAGTTTGTAGATATAGTAGTTAATGGTATTGCTGAAAGAACTTATGATATAAAAGCTTATTCTCAAGATCCACATGGTATTGCTAAAAGAACAGAATACATGGAATCTATAATGAGAGATATGCAAAGCAGAGAGTTTAATGACACTGCACAAGAAACAATGGGTATTAATCTTTATGAAAATGATCCAAACACTCTACCTGTAACACAGCAAGAGCTAGATCTACACATGCAGCTTAGTTACAAACAAGCTGTTGAAATAGCAGAAGAGCAAGCTTTGAATGTTTTAATGGAAGGTAATAAATACGAATTAACTAAAAAACGTTTTTATTATGATTTAACCGTGTTAGGTATAGGTGCAGCTAAAACTAATTTTACAACTTCTGAAGGTGTTACTATAGATTACGTTGATCCAGCTGATTTAGTTTATTCATACACAGACTCACCGTATTTTGATGATATATATTATGTTGGTGAAGTTAAGTCAATACCTGTTAACGAGCTTGCAAAACAATTTCCTCATTTAGAACATGAAGATCTTGAGGATATAATGAATAATAAAAATTATAATAGAGGTAATTATAATACCCGTTACGATAAGAAAAAAGAAGATAATAACACAGTACAAGTTTTATATTTTAATTATAAAACTTATATGAACGAAGTATACAAAATAAAAGAAACAGGTACTGGTGCAGATAAAATAATACCTAAAGATGATCAGTTTGATCCACCAGAAAATATGGAAGGTGGTTTTGGTAAGCTATTAAGATCTATAGAAACTCTTTATGAAGGTGCTTTAATATTAGGTACAAATAAATTACTTAAGTGGGAAATGTCTAAAAACATGATGAGACCTAAAAGTGATTTTACTAAAGTTAAAATGAATTACAGTATTGTAGCTCCACGTATGTACGAAGGTAAAATAGATTCGTTAGTAAAACGTATAACTGGTTTTGCAGACATGATACAACTTACTCATTTAAAACTACAACAAGTAATGTCACGTATGGTGCCTGATGGTGTTTATTTAGATGCTGATGGTTTAGCTGAAATAGATCTAGGTAATGGCACAAACTATAATCCACAAGAAGCTTTAAACATGTTCTTCCAAACAGGTAGTGTTATTGGTAGATCGTTTACACAAGATGGTGATATGAATCCTGGTAAAGTACCAATACAAGAAATAACATCCGCGGCTGGTGGACAAAAAATGCAAGCGCTTATAGGTAATTACAACTATTACTTACAAATGATAAGAGATGTAACCGGTCTTAATGAAGCAAGAGATGGTAGTATGCCAGATAAAAATGCTTTAGTAGGCGTGCAAAAATTAGCAGCTGCAAATAGTAACACGGCGACAAGACATATATTACAAGCTGGTTTATTTTTAACAGCAGAAGTTGCAGAGTGCTTATCACTTAGAATATCTGATATTATAGAATATTCGCCAACTAAAGAAGCTTTTATTCAAGCTATAGGAGTACATAACGTTGCTACACTTGAAGAAATGTCAAACTTACACTTGTATGACTTTGGTATATTTTTAGAATTAGCGCCTGATGAAGAAGAAAAAGCTATGCTTGAGAATAATATTCAAATGGCACTACAGCAACAAAACATAGAACTTGAAGATGCTATTGATCTTAGAAATATAAAGAACGTTAAGCTAGCAAACGAAATGCTTAAAATACGTAGAAAAAAGAAAATTGTAAGAGATCAAGTATTACAACAACAAAATATTCAAGCACAAGCACAAGCTAACGCGCAGTCACAACAAGTGGCTGCTCAAGCAGAAGTTCAAAAAAATCAAGCTATAACACAAAACCAAGCACAGCTAGAGCAAATGAAAGCACAGTTAGAAGCACAAAAAATGATGCAAGAAGTTCAGCATAAAAAAGAGTTAATGCAACTAGAGTTTGAAATGAACATGCAGTTAAAAAATCTAGAGGTTGAAGGTCAAAAAACAAGAGATAAAGAAAAAGAGGATCGTAAAGACGAAAGAACAAAAATTCAAGCAACTCAACAAAGCGAGATGATTGATCAAAGAAATAGTGGAAAACCACCTAAAAACTTTGAGTCTGCAGGTAATGATATACTAGGAGGCGGATTTGATTTAGGTGTGTTTGACCCTAGATAAAATTATTAATTATTATTATATTATATTATGGAAGAAAAAAATGAAAACGTAGTTGAAGAAACTACACAAGATACAACTGAACAGGTTGATGAAAATAAATTTATGTCAGCTGATGATCCAGACGTTATAAAAATAGATTTAGACAAACCAATAAACCAAGAAAAAAATGAAACTAAAGAAGATAACGCTGACGACAGCGGAGTGGTTGCAGAGCCTGAAAATGCCGAGCCCACAGAAGAACAAAAAGAAATACAGCCGGAAGCTGAAGCACAAGAAGAAACAGTACTAGAAGAGATAACTGAAGATTCAACTGAAGAAGAGGTTGCTGAAGTAGAAGAAAAAGTTGAAGAAGCTATAGCTGAAGCAGAAGCTACTGGTAAACCACTACCAGAAAATATTCAAAAGTTAGTTGACTTTATGGAAGAAACTGGTGGTGATATAAACGATTACGTAAAGCTTAATCAAGATTATACTAAGTTAAATGATAACGATGTTGTGTTTGAGTATTATAAGCAAACAAAACCTCATTTAACTAATGATGAAATAAACTTCTTAATGGAAGATACTTTTAAAGTAGATGAAGAAGAAGATACTGATAGAGACATACGAAGAAAAAAACTAGCGTTTAAAGAGCAAGTTGCCAGCGCTAGAAGCCACTTGGACAGGCAAAAGTCCAGATACTATGAAGAAATTAAAGCTGGGTCAAAGTTGACTCCGGAACAACAAAAGGCTGTTAATTTTTTTAATAGATACAACAAAGAATCTGAAGAACAACAAAAAACTTTAGAAGCAACTAAATCTAATTTTTTAAAGAAAACAGATAAAGTTTTTAATAGTAAATTTAAAGGCTTTGATTATAGTGTTGGAGATAAAAAATATAGATTTAATGTTAAAGATGTAGATAAGGTAAAGAGCAGTCAAGACGATATTGGTAAATTCATAGGAAAGTTTCTTGATGAAAATAACCAGATGTCAGATGCAGCTGGATATCACAAGGCATTATATACGGCTATGAACGCTGATACCATTGCTAAACATTTTTACGAGCAAGGCAAAGCTGATGCTATGAAAACTAGTGTTGCTAAGGCTAAAAACGTAGATATGACTCCAAGGCAAAGCCATGGAAAAGTTGAAGTAGGTGGTACTAAGTTTAAAGTTTTAGGTAATAATTCTTCTGATTTTAAGTTTAAAATTAAAAATAAAAACAAATAACAATTTAAAAATTTAAAATTATGGCAATTACAGGCGTTCCTTCGGGAACTATTGCTCCAGCTCCAGCACAGCAGACGTTAGCATCGAATTATATCGATTTTACAGCGGAAGCAACTGCGGGTTGGGCACAACAATATTTACCAGATCTTATGGAAAAAGAATCTGAGATTTTTGGAAACAGAACTATCTCAGGATTTCTTTCACAAGTAGGAGCTGAAGAGGCTATGACAGCTGATCAAGTTGTATGGTCTGAACAAGGAAGGTTACATTTATCATACACTGCTACGGTAGATGCGGATGGTGATACAAATGGTACTTTAACAATTACTGCTGATATAGATGGTGACACTACAGTAGGTACTACAACAAGTAGAACTCATGCTATTAGAGTTAATGATGTAGTATTAATAGCACAAGCTGGTGTTGTAGTTAAAGCATTAGTTGTTGAAACTCCAGACTCAAATGTTGTATCAGTTGAGCCTTATGCAACAGCTGCTTTATCAACTTTATCTGATGCTGCTGCTACTGTATTAGTTATTGGTTCTGAGTATGGTAAAGGTCAGTCTTATTCTGATATTACTGGTACTCATAGTTCTGATAGAAGAGAAGCTATTGAGCCAACTTTCAAGCATTTTGATAACAAACCAATTATAATGAAAGACTACTACGAGGTTTCAGGATCTGACGCTTCTCAAGTAGGTTGGGTTGAAGTTTCTGGTGAAGAAGGTCAATCTGGTTATATGTGGTATTTAAAAGCTGCAGGCGACACAAGAGCACGTTTCACTGATTACTTAGAAATGAGTATGATTGAAGCTGAAAAAACAGCTGCTGCATCTGTTATTGGTTTTGCTAACAAGCAAATTAGAGGTAGTGCTGATGCTGGTGCTAACGGTGCTGGTACTGAAGGTTTATTTGCTGCTATTGAAGCTAGAGGTAATTTAACTTCTGGTGTTACTGGTGTTAACCCTGCTACTGATTTAGCTGAGTTCGATGCTATTTTAGCTGAGTTTGATAAAAATGGTGCTATTGAAGAAAACATGATGTTTGTAAACAGAGCTACTAGTTTAGCAATAGATGATATGTTAGCTTCAATGAATTCTTACGGAGCTGGTGGTACTTCTTACGGAGTATTTAACAACTCTGAAGATATGGCATTAAATTTAGGTTTTTCTGGTTTCAGAAGAGGTTCTTATGACTTCTACAAGTCTGACTTTAGATACTTAAACGACAGAGCTACAAGAGGTGGTATTAATGATGCGGCAGGTAGTGCAGCTATCCGTGGTGTTATTATTCCAGCAGGTGTATCTTCTGTTTATGATCAAAACTTAGGTAAAAACCTAAAGCGTCCATTTTTACATGTTAGATATAGAGCTTCACAAACTGATGACCGAAGAATGAAAACTTGGGTTACTGGTTCTGTTGGTGCTGCTACATCTGCGTTAGATGCGATGCAAGTACACTATTTATCTGAAAGATGTTTAATTGTACAAGGTGCTAATAACTTTATGTTAATGAACTAAGCACAATTATTTTAAAAGACCGGGGCTTTGGCCTCGGCCTTTTCTTTTTATTAATTTTATTATATATTATATTATGGCAAAAAAAACAAAAAACACAGAAGTGGAATCAACTCCACAAGTTGTAGAACAACCAAAAGTTGAAACACCGGTAATGGAAACTCCAAAACCAAAAAGAGTTGAAAAGAAAAATACAATACTAAAAGACGGTTGGGAATTAAAAGATAGGATATACAGATTAAAAGGTAATAAAAAACCTATATCAAGATCTGTTAGATCTGCTAATATACATTGGTTTGACGAAGAATTAGGTTATGAAAGAGAACTTAAGTATTGTCAAAATCAAAAAACAGTTTTTGTTGATGAGATGAAAGGTGATCAAAGACTAGAACATATTATTTTTAGAAACGGTATGTTAATTGTTGAAAAAGAAAAAACAGTTTTACAAAAATTACTTTCTTTATACCACCCTGATAGAGAAAAAATATTTTATGAAGAAAAACCAGTTGCTGTTGCTACAAATGAAATAGCTTGGTTAGAAATGGAAATAGAAGCTTTAAATGCTGCTAAGAATATTGATATTGATATGGCAGAAGCTATTATGAGAGTTGAGATTGGTTCTAAAGTATCAGATATGAGTTCTAAGGAGCTTAAAAGAGATTTATTACTATATGCTAAAAGAAATCCAGAATTGTTCTTAGAGCTAGTGAATGATGAAAACGTAATACTTAGAAACTTTGGTATTAGAGCAACTGAAATAGGTATATTAAAATTATCTTCTGATCAAAGAACTTTTTTATGGGGTTCTAATGGTAGAAAGTTAATGAACGTTCCTTTTGATGAACATCCTTATTCCGCTTTAGCTGCTTGGTTTAAAACTGATGAAGGTATGGAAATATATGCAAATATAGAAAAAAGATTAAATTAATCATTTATGGTTACCCTTCGGGGTAACCTTTTTAAAAAAATAATATGAGTAGAACATTAAGAAACTACGGACAACCATCAAGAGGTTTAGGAGATACTATAGCAAAGTTTACTCATGCTACTGGTATTCATAATTTAGCACAAATAGGCGCAAAAGCTATAGGTAAAAAAGATTGTGGATGTAACAAAAGACAACAAGCTTTAAATAAAGCGTTTCCTTATAAAACAAAATAATTATGGCAGTAAGTATAGATACAGTATATCAAAGAGTTTTAGCCGCGGCTAACAAAGAACAAAGAGGTTACATAACACCTATAGAATTTAACCTTATGGCTAATCAAGCTCAAATGGCTATATTTGAACAATACTTTTATGATAGAGGTCAAACTGAAAGAGTTGCTGGTAATGATCTTGGTCATTCTGATCCAGATGATATATTAGATGAAAAAATAGATTTGTTTAGTATTACTCAAGAGTTAGGTTCAAATCAGTTTACACCTGTAGATATTTATAGAGTAGAAAATGTATTTTTAACTGTAGGTGATAAAGCTGTTAACTGTGAAAAAATATCACAAAAAGACTTTCAGTTAATAATGAACTCAAGAATGTTGCATCCTTCTATAAGTAGACCTGTATATACAATGTCTTCTTTAGCTACACAATACCAAATACAAGTTTTTACACCTACTGTTATAGATGCTAATACTCCTGAAGAAGAAGGTATAGTATCAGCTAATATGATTAGAGTTCCTACTAAAGCTGAGTGGGGTTATGTAGTAGTAAACGAAAGGGCTTTATATAACGCTGCTAGAGCTACAGACTTTGAACTTCACATTAGCGAAGAAACAAACCTTGTTAATAAAATATTAGAACTAGCAGGTATAATATTAAACAAACCTGGTTTAGTACAAATAGCAGATCAAGAAGATATAAAAAGAATACAACAACAAAAAATGTAATAAATGGCATTATTAGAACATCAATATTCACAAGCAAGATATTATGGAGGTAAGTACACTTTTACTGGTGTAAGTTCATCGGCTAGCACTGCAATACAAATTGCTAATCACGCTTTTTCAGCAGTTTATAATGATGTAGCTCCTGATCCAAATGATCCAAACTTAGCTTTACCTGGATCTTATAAACTATATATTGATGGAACTTTTGTTTCACCTACATACCAAGACGTAGGTAATGTTTTTTATAATAATTATGTTATAAAATGGAACGCTGGCGCACAAATACCTGTTTGGTATGTTGAGTTTAATAGTACTTTTTATAGTGGCCCTACAGTTAATGGAGCAACTATAACATTAACTTTTAATCAAGATGATCCAAACACTAAGTTAGGTAGTTATCAGTTTATGCCATTAAGTGAAATAATAAATAACTTTATGTTTACTCACGTTGGTGAAGATAAACTTATACCAAAAGCACAAAGAACAGATATTGCTTTTCACGCGCAAAGAGCTTTAGCAGAATTAAGCTTTGATACTTTTAAATCTTGTAAATCACAAGAAATAATTGTACCACCTTATTTAACAATGCCTTTACCTCATGATTATGTTAACTACGTAAAACTTACAAGTGTTGATGATGCTGGTATAGAGCATGTATTATATCCTGCTATTAAAACTAGTAATCCAAGATCTATACAGCAAGATGCTGACGGTACTTATAGTAGCGATACTAATGGAGATGGAATACCAGATTCTGAAGATTTAATTTATAATGAAAATTCAACTGCTTGGAATAATTACAAAACTCACGAGCCTTCAGAAAATAACTCTAATGATTATCAAGATTATCAAAATGATATATATTGGCCAAACGAAGGTAGAAGATTTGGCTTAGATCCACAGCATGCGCAGGTAAATGGTTCTTATTATATAGATTGTCATGCAGGAAAAATTCATTTTAGTTCTAATATTTCAGGAAAAACTGTGATATTAAAATATATAAGTGACAGCTTAGGAACAGATCACGAAATGCAAGTACATAAGTTAGCTGAAGAAGCTTTGTACAAATGGATTATGTACGGTTTATTATCTACTAGAAGAAATATTCCAGAGTATGTAATACAAAGATATAAAAAAGAAAGATTTGCTGAAACAAGAAAAGCAAAATTAAGATTATCTAATATTAAATTAGAAGAGATTACTCAAATATTTAGAGGTAAGTCGAAACAAATTAAACATTAATATAATATGCCAAATCTGAATCATAGATTTTCATCAGGTCGCATGAACAAGGACCTTGATGAGAGACTAGTACCTAACGGTGAATATAGAGATGCGTTAAACATAGAAGTTGCTACATCAGATACTTCTGATATGGGTACTGTGCAAACAGTAATGGGTAATTTAAATATGTCGCTAATAACAATTGATCCGCTTAATAATGGTGATTTTTATTGTGTTGGTAGCATGGTTAATGAACAGCATGATAAAATATATTGGATGCTAGCTGGTAGAACTTCTGATATAATAGCTGAGTATGATTATAAAACACAAACAACAACACCCGTTGTTGTAGACCTGTTTCCTGCAGGAACTATACCGGGAAATGAAAGCGGTAGAGTATTAAATTTCGATAGAGCATTTACAATTACAGGTATTAACATAATAGAAAACATGTTATTTTGGACTGATAATTATTCAGAACCAAAAAGAATACATATTGATAGATGTAAACTAGGTACACTTAATTTTACAAGCCAAACACAGTTATACGTAAGAGATATATCAACTAACAATGCTAGTATAGATTATTATCCTAAAGGCAACTTAACGCACGAGCATATAACTGTTATAAAGAAAAGCCCAATAGCCCCACCTGTTTTAGAAATGAACAACAAAACTAGAACAGAACAAGGCGCACAAGCTACTAACTACGCTCCTGATTTTTTTATAAATATAAACGGTAATTTTGCAACAGACCCTGGTAATCCATTTTTTGACAACGATAGTGATCCTATTCAAAGTTTATTAATAAACTTTAACGTTGTTGGTGGTACGCTTGGTATAACTAGTTTTCCAGATTTTGTTATTGGTGATATAATAAATATATATGATGGCGTTGATAATCCAACAAATTACAATAAGTTTATTAGAGCTGAAATATTATCTTATGACATAGTTACCGGCGCTTGTACTTTAAAAGTTTTATCTGGAAGCAAAAATCTTGTATCTATCACTGGTGAATGGTATGTAGAATTAGAGCAAGCAGAAGCTCTGTTTCAATTTAAATTTCCTAGGTTTGGTATAAGATATAAGTATGAAGATGGTGAGTATTCTTCGTTTTCGCCTTTTTCTCAAGTAGCGTTTTTACCACAAGAGTTTGATTATTTACCAAAAGAAGGTTACAACTTAGGTATGGTTAATAATTTAAGATTTTTAGCTATAAGAGATTTTGTACATGGACAGACTATACCAGATGATGTTATATCTGTAGATATACTTTACAAAGAGTCTAACTCTCCAAATATATATACTGTAAAAACTATAAAGCGTTTAGAAAATGATTGGGTACCAGGTTTTGAACCTTGGTCAAACAATATAACAAGCTTAGATGAAGCTACTGCTAATTATAGCGAGTGGAACGCTATAGGTCCAAAAACAATAGGTAGTGCTAATGGTTTAGTACCTAGTCAATTTACTAGAGGTTGGACTAGAATAACATCAGAAATGATACATGCTATATTACCATCTAATCAATTGTTAAGACCGTACGATAACGTACCAAGAGTAGCTTTAGCGCAAGAGGTTGTGGGTAATAGATTAGTGTATGGTAACTATTTGCAAAACTATAATATGTTTAATAGATTTGCTGTTCAAACAAAAGCTTTAGAATATTTTAGTGAGTTTAATTATGGAGAGCTAGATCCACAGTCTCAAATATCTGTAGACATAAAAGCTTCTGTAACTTCAAAAGAAATGGGTGCAAATGGATCTTTACTACCGCAACAATCAAACCCGTTTAACAATTATTTAAATCTATACTCTCCTACAAAATCAATAAAAACATTAAGAACATATCAATTAGGCGTTGCATATATAGATGAGTATGGTAGAGAAACACCTGTGTTTTCTAATAGTACAATTGACAAGTCTTCATTATATGTAGAAAAAACAGTAGCAGATCAAAAAAATAGATTAGAAGCACAGCTTTATAATACACATCCTGAGTGGGCTAAATCATATAAGTTTTTTGTTAAAGAAACTTCAAGTGAGTATTATAACTTAGCTATGGATCGTTGGTACGATGCTGAAGATGGTAATATATGGATTAGTTTTCCTTCATCTGAAAGAAATAAATTAGACTTAGAAACATTTTTAATACTTAAAAAAGAACACGATACAGATACATTTGTTTCTTCACCAGCAAGATACAAGTGTATTGCTATAGAAAATGAAGCACCTTTATTTATTAAGACTTCAAAAATACAACAACCTTTACTTGCAGAAACTCAATCTTCTTCACCTTTTGATTTAGGTGGACCAGGTGGTAGTGGTTTCCCTGTAGTTGGTGGTTCTGATTTTATTTTTAGTAAAACAGCAATACAAAATGCTGGTTGGGAGGCTATATTACATCTTGATCCTACTTTACCAGCGCCTTCTACACCTGTATTTTTAAAAGACTTTGATGTAAGATTTACGGGTGTAGGTGTTAATAGTAATAATTTTTCTAGTAATTGGTACAAAATACAAGGAGTTGAAGATTTAGGTAGTGATTATAAGTTTAAAATATTTAAAAAGTTTGAAGCTGATATAAATGTTCTTTCTACTTCTGGAACAATTGCTACTTATACTGGTGGTGCTAAAATAGAATTAAGAAAAAGAATAGTAGAAAACAAATCAGAGTTTGATGGTAGATTTTTTGTTAAAATAAAAAGAGATTCTGACTTAGACAGTACTATAATAAAACCAGTTTCATCTGGTGTTAATTGGCAAGTTGCAAACTCACAATATGTACAGTATATAAATCCTTATTCTACGTGGTCTACAGGTAGTGCTCCTGCAGCAGCAGGCGATGGCTTTTTTGGTTATTACGATGCTACTATTAGCGATGAAGAAGCTATATCTATATCAGAGAAACAAGGCACAAGTACTACAGATCTTGATTTTGACGGTGGTGTTGGTCAAGATTATTGGGCTTTAGCTAGTCACAATCTTACTGGGGCTGGTG
>VMHT01086021.1_pt1 | contig 11224 bp, 11 predicted proteins | sample 4693611 | NCBI WGS metagenome assembly VMHT01 (sample SAMN12280063, study PRJNA550983) | marine metagenome | isolation source: seawater sampled from same location over 5 years 0.02-0.2 micron viral filtrate | place: USA: collected off the coast of southern California halfway between the port... ... | reverse complement strand
TTTTTGGTGCTAACTCATGAATCGCTTTATCAAAACCTAACCAAAATTTCTCAGCTGTAATATTTGTATTTTCTAATAACTCATTATTTATGAAGGTTAATAAATCTTTTGAAACTTTTAGATTATTCAGATTTTGGTAATTTGTTGACATGTAACCTTTTTTAAAACCCACACAAAATTAAGTCAAATAATTAATCGAAGCATTAACATTTTGTTGTCATTTTTTAATACTTATGTGATATGCTTGAACTATATGAAAAATTACCTCAATTTTGAAACAGATATTAAAAATTTAGAAAATGAAATTGATAAATTAAAGGACCCTTACAATCAAAGTGGCCTTTCAGAAGTTGATACCCAAAAAATTTCAAAGACACAAAAAGAATTAGATGAAAAACTAGAATTAATTTATTCTAATCTAGATCCCTGGCAAACCACTTTAGTTGCGAGGCATGAAGATAGACCAAAAGCTAAATTTTTTATTGATAACTTATTTGAGGATTTTGTTTCATTATCTGGAGATAGATATTATGGAGAAGATAAATCGGTTTTAACTGGCTTTGCTAAATTTAATGGTGAGTCAATTTTAGTTATTGGTCAAGAAAAAGGTGAGGATTTAAATAGTAGAATTGAAAGAAATTTTGGAATGATGAGACCAGAGGGATATAGAAAAACGTTACGCTTAATGGAGCTAGCTGATAAGTTTAATATTCCAATTGTCTCATTTATAGATACACCTGGTGCTTATCCAGGAGTTGGTGCCGAGGAGAGAGGGCAAGCAGAAGCTATAGCTAGATCAATAGAGTGTTGCATGAAGTTAAAAGTTCCAACAATTGCAATTATAATTGGTGAAGGTGGATCTGGAGGTGCTATTGCGTTAGCTTCGTCTAGTAAAGTGATAATGTTACAAAATGCTATATATTCAGTTATATCTCCCGAAGGCTGTGCAACTATTTTATGGAGAGATCCAAAAAAAATGTTGGATGCAGCAAAAGCAATGAAACTATCTGCAAAAGATCTTTTAGAACTTCAAATTATAGATGAAATTATTGAAGAACCAATTGGTGGAGCTCATAGAGATAGAAATTTAATGCTTAAAAATATCAAAAAGTCTTTAACAGAAAATTTACAAAACTTTAAACTTTCATCTTCTGATGAAATTTTGAGTCATAGAAAAAATAAGTTTTTAAAAATTGGAAGACAAAAAGGTTTCATATAAAATATAGAAGATTTAAGTTCTCTGAAACCAAAAAGTAAAGATTTTAATCAGATTATTAAATCAAAAAAAATAGTTTTTATATCTATTGGCTTAATTTTTTTGGGCCTTATTTCATTATTATTTTTCTTATAAAGATCCACAACAGTTTTTATATTTTTTTCCTTAGCCACAAAAACAAGGCTCATTTCTTCTCATTTTTTTTCCAATATATTTAGGATCTATTTCTTTTTTTTTTAAGTCTTCACTTATCCTTGGAGTTTCTTGAACAACTTTTAGATTTATTAAAATTGTTATTAAATCAATTTTTAATTTATTTAATAAATTTTCAAATAAATCAAATGCCTCTTTTTTATATTCAACCAATGGATCTCTTTGTCCATAAGATCTCAATCCTATAACTTGTCTTAACTGTTCTAAATATTGAATATGGGATTTCCAGTTTGTATCCACTGTTTGTAAAAAAATTCTTTTTTCTAATTCTTTAGATTGGTCTTCTTTTAAAATTTTAATACGTTCATTACGTGAGCTTTCAAAAATTTTAATTATCTTATTTTTAAATTGTTCATCATTTAATAAGATAGTTTTTTTTATTTCTTCGTCATCAATACTTTTCCCAAGAATTAATTTAAGCTTGTTATAAAGGTCAGTATTAGAAATTTTAACAGATTTTATTCGTACTAAATCAATTAAAATTTCTTTTAAAAAATCATCTGAATATTCAAAAATTTGCTTACTATTCATAGCATCTTTTCTTTGTGAAAAAATTACATGTCTCTGGTCATTAAGAACGTTATCAAATTTTATTAAAGTTTTTCTTATATCGAAATTCCTAGCTTCTACTTTTTGTTGTGCTCTTTCTAATGCTTTATTAATCCATGGATGATCAATGCTTTCTCCATCTTTAAGACCTAATTTTTGTAAAATATTATTCATAGACTCTGATCCAAAAATTCTCATTAAATCATCTTCAAGACTAACATAAAAAATAGAGCTACCTTCATCACCCTGACGTCCAGCTCTACCCCTTGCTTGATTATCAACTCTTCTTGACTCCATTCTCTCTGTACCAATTACAAATAATCCTCCTATAGATTTAATATTTTCTTTATTCTTGTAAAGTTCGTCATCGGGGATTGATCCTTTTTTTCCACCAAGTTGAATATCAACACCTCTTCCAGAAATACTTGTTGTTATGATAATTGATCCTTTTTTACCTGCATTAGCAATTATTTCTGCTTCATTCTCGTGATTTTTAGCATTGAGAACTACGTGTTTAATATTTTCTTTTTTTAAAAGTTTGGAATAAATTTCAGATTTATTTACACTTGAAGTAAAAACGAGCAATGGTTGACCTATTTTATTACATTCTTTAATTTTATTTATTATTGCAATATTTTTTTCTTTTTCTGTTCTAAAAATTTGATCATTAAAATCATTTCTTATCATTTTTTTATTTGTTGGAATTACAACAACTTGCAGATTGTATATTTCAAAAAATTCTTGAGACTCTGTTTCTGCAGTGCCTGTGCAACCACAAATTTTTTCATAAAGCCTAAAATAATTTTGATATGTAATTGACGCTAAAGTTTGATTTTCTGGCTGGATATAAATTCTTTCTTTGGCTTCAAGTGCTTGATGCAATCCATCACCAAACCTTCTTCCCTCCAAAATTCTTCCTGTAAGCTCATCAATAATTTTCAAACTTTCATCTTGAATTATATAGTCCTTGCCTTTTTGAAATAAATGATTTGCTCTTAGGGCCTGATTGACATGATGAACTAAATGTAAGTTTTCAGGATCATAAAAGTTGTCATTTTTCAATATTCCAACATCAGAAAAAAGTTTTTCAATTTTATTTATGCCATCATTCGTTAAAATAATATTTTTATCTTTTTCATCAATTTCATAATCTTCTCTATTTAGATTTTTAACTAATTTATCAACAGTAAGATACTGGTTGGTTTTATCATCTGCTTGACCAGAAATTATTAGAGGTGTTCTTGCTTCATCTATTAAACAAGAGTCTATTTCATCAACTATAGAGAAAAAATGACCTCTTTGAACCATTTGATTTTCAGAAAATTTCATATTATCTCTTAAATAATCAAATCCTAGCTCACTATTAGTTGCATAAGTAATATCACACTCATAATTTTTTTTTCTTTCATGGTCATCTTGTTCGTTGTTAATGAATCCTGATGATAGACCTAAAAATTTATATATTTCTCCCATTTCTTGAGAGTCTCTTTTTGCTAGGTAATCATTGACAGTTACAATGTGAACCCCTTTTTCTTGAAGGGCATTCAAATAAGCAGCGAGAGTAATTGTTAATGTTTTACCTTCGCCAGTTCTCATTTCAGCAATTTTTGATTCATGTAAAACTATCCCACCAACTAATTGAACATCAAAGTGTCGTTCATTTCTTGTTCTTTTAGACGCTTCCCTCACTAGTGCGAAAGCTTCTGGAAGAAGCTCGTCTAAAGACTTTCCATTTTTGATAGATTTTTTAAATTCTAAGGTTTTTTGAGGGAAATCTGTATCTTTTAAAATTTTGGTGTTTTCCTCTAAGCTATTTATTTTAGATACAATTTTACTAATTCTATCCAATTCTTTTTGATTACTGGATTTAATGAATTTTGAGATAAAGCTGAAGGGATTTATCATAAGATTTTGATTTATTATTTACTTATAACCTTTAATATAATTATTAAATAATTATTTTAAATACTATGGGTATTAATTTAACTAATTTTTTATCATCTAAATCAAAAAATAAGAGAATGATGGAATTCCAAGATTTAGATCATATAGATGGGGTATCAATTTCTGCTATAAGTGCGAATTTATATAAAAATTCTAGAGATGATTTAGTAATGTTTTATTTTAGAGATGGTGCAAACCATGCTTCAGTTTATACCCAGTCAAAAGTGATATCAGAAAATATAAAATGGAATTTGAAACAAAAAGCAAAAAAAGTCTTATCGTTAATAGTTAATACACGAAACGCAAATTGTTTTACAGGCAAACAGGGTTATAAAAGTCTCGAAAAAATTGCAGAGGTAACAGCACATCAATTAACTGAAAAACAAAAAAATGATGAAGATCACCCAAAAAAGATTAAACCCAAAGAAATTATTTTTGGTTGCACAGGAACGATCGGAGAGACATTTCCAGAAGAAAAAATTATTAACCACATTCCTTATCTTGTAGAGCAAATTAAATATACTCAGAATAAATATATATGGATGAAAGCTGCTCTTGGTATAATGACAACAGATACAGAACCAAAAATGGCAATGGAAGATTGCTTCATAGGAAAAAGTCCTATTAAAATTTTCGGAATCGCAAAAGGTTCAGGAATGATTCAGCCTAATATGGCAACCACACTTGGGTATATTTTTACTGATGCTGAAATTCCTAATGATATTCTAAAAAAACTTTTAAAAAAAAATGTAGCTACAACTTTTAATGCAATAAGTTGTGATAGTGACACAAGCACCAACGATATGGTTTCAATATTTTCAACCGGTAAGATTAAGCATTCAAAAATTAATAATATTAATGATGATAAGATTGCAGAATTTGATGAAGCACTAAATAAAGTTTTGTTAAATTTAGCTAAAAGAGTTGTTGCAGATGGAGAGGGTGCATCAAAATTTATAACTATCAATGTTCAAAATTGTAAAAATGAAAATGATGCAAAAAAAGTAGGATTTTCCATTGCTAACTCTCCATTAGTGAAAACTGCAATTGCAGGAGAGGATCCAAACTGGGGACGAGTTATTATGGCGATTGGTAAAAGTGGGGTAACGTTCGATGTTGATAAGCTGTCAGTAAAATTTGGAGAAATAGATATAATATTTAATGGAAAAATAAATCCAAATTATAATGAAACTGAGTGCTTAGAATATATGAAGAATAATTCAATTGATATTTATGTTGACATTTCTAATGGATCTAAGAATTTTACTACATATACAATGGATCTAACAAAAAAGTATATTGAAATTAATTCTGATTATAGAAGTTGAGGTATATTGAATTTTAAAAATCAATTCATAAATAACTTAAATGATAAAATATAAACTACTTTGTAAAAATTGTGATTTATTATTTGATAGTTGGTTTGCATCATCAAAAGAATTTGAAAAACTTAAAAGAAAAAAACTTTTAAATTGTCATAATTGTAATTCAGCACACATAGATAAAACTCTTATGGCTCCAAAATTGATAAATAATTTTAAAAAGAAGTCTGATAAAAAATATTTTTACACTCAAGAAATTAAAAAAAAAATAAAGAGTTATAATAAATTTATCAAAGATAACTTTAATTATGTAGGAAGAAACTTCACATATGAAGCAAGATCAATACATTATAATAACAAAAAAAATGAAAAAGGTATTTACGGGACAGCATCAAAAAAAGATTTAAAAGAATTAAAAGAAGAAGGTATCAATGCGCAAGTAGTGCCATGGATAGATGATAAAAATAATTAATTTTTTTCGAATTGAGCAATGTAATTTATTGATTTATCAGAACTAAGTTTCCATTCATCTGTAAGTAAATTAAATTTCATTCCATCTAATTTTTTTAGTTTGAGATTATTTTTTTTTGAAATCTTTATTAACTCTGCAGGCTTTACAAATTTTTCCCATTCGTGGGTACCAATCGGAAGCCATCTCATTATATATTCTGCACCAATAATTGCAAAAATATAGGATTTCAATGTTTTGTTTAAGGTCGCTATAAACATTATTCCATTTTTTTTTAAAAGAGCAGAAGAAGATTCTAAAAAAAAATTAATATCTTCAACATGTTCAATTATTTCCATATTGAGAATTACATCAAATTTTTTGTTTGATTTCATTTTTTCAGGAGATGTGCAAATATAATTAATATTTAGATTAGACTTTCTTGCATGAAGTTTTGCTATATTTATATTTTTTTGTGAAGCGTCTATTCCAGTCACATTAGCTCCCAATCTACTCATTGGCTCAGATAATAAACCACCTCCACATCCAATATCTAAGATTTGAGTTTGTTCTAATGGTTTTTTTTTATTTTTGAGATTTAAAGCGCTTATTATATTATTTTTTATATATGAGATTCTAATAGGATTAAATTTATGCAAAGGTTTAAATTTCCCTTCAGGATTCCACCATTCTTCAGCAATTTTAGAAAATTTTTCTATTTCTTTTTTGTTTATTGTGTTATTTTTCATAAGTAAGTTGACTTTATATTCAACATGTATTTATTCAATATTTTTTAATAGTTAATAAAATAGTTTATCATGAAAATTGTAGTATTAAAATTTGGAGGTACGTCAGTTGGCACAACACAAAAAATTAAAAAAGTTGCTGAAATAATAGCACAATATAAAAAGCAAAATTTTAGTGTGATTGTTGTTTCTTCGGCAATGAGTGGTGTGACAAATGAGTTAATCAAAAAATCTCTTGAAATAAGCAACAACTTTTCATTGTCTGAGCATGATGTCTTAGTTTCTTCAGGAGAACAAGTAGCATGTTCTTTGATAGCAGGAAGATTAATTCATAAAGGATTTCAATCTAGATCTTGGATGTCCTGGCAAATTCCAATTATAACAAAGGGACCCTACAAAAATTCTAGGATCAACCAAATTAATAAAAAAAAGATAATTCAATATTTAAAAGAAGGTGGCATTCCAATTATCACTGGGTTTCAAGGCATTAATAACTTTAAAAGAATTACAACTATCGGAAGAGGAGGATCAGATGCGAGTGCAATTATGATTGCAAAATTTTTTAAGGCGAAACGATGTATAATTTATACTGATGTTGAGGGTGTTTATACGACCGATCCAAATAAATTGAATAAAGCAAAAAAAATTAAAGTAATTTCATACGAAGAAATGTTGGAAATGGCTTCCCTTGGTGCTAAAGTAATGCAACCTATATCAATACAAGATGCAAGATTGAATAGAATTGATATAGAAGTGAAGTCATCATTTGTTAAAAAACCTGGAACATTGATTACCAAAAGGTCTAACATAATGAATAATAAAATTGTTACAGGAATCTCATCTACTCAAAATGACTCAAAAGTTTCACTTATCGGAGTTAGAGACAAACCTGGAGTTGCTGCATCAATCTTTAAGCCTCTTTCAAAAAATTTAATTAATGTAGATATGGTGGTTCAAAATATTTCTGCTAATGGAAAAGAAACTGACTTAACATTTACAATTAAAACAGAAGATTTAAAAAAAACACAAAAAATTATTAAGGCTAACAATAGTATTAAATTTAGAAAACTATTATTAAAAAAAGATGTTTCTAAAATTTCTGTAATTGGTGTTGGAATGATTACAACACCTGGTGTAACTTATAGAATGTTTCAAACTCTTGCAAATAAAAAAATTAATATTCAAGTAATTTCAACGTCAGAAATAAAGATCTCAGTTTTAATTGATAAAAAAAATACTAAAAAAGCTTTAATCGCTTTACATAATGAATTTAAATTAGATAGCAAGAAATGAGTGTAAGACCATTTAGAGATATAAAAAGAAGAAAAACTAAAGAGATTAGTGTTGGTAAGGTTAAGGTGGGAGGAAATAATCCTATTTCAGTACAATCAATGACAAACACACTTACTACAGATATTAAAGCTACCATTGAACAAATAAATAAAATTCAAGGTGAGGGTGCTGATATAGTAAGAGTTTCATGTCCAGATGAGGAATCGACCAAATCTTTAAAAGAAATTATCAAACATGTTGATGTACCTATTGTTGCTGATATTCATTTTCATTTTAAAAGAGCTATTGAAGCTGCAGAAAGTGGCGCTAGTTGTCTTAGAATAAATCCTGGAAACATTGGAGATAAAAGTAGGATTAAAGAAGTGGTAAAAGCAGCTCAAGATAATGACTGTTCAATTCGTGTTGGCGTTAATGCTGGATCTTTAGAAAAGGATATTTTAGATAAATTTAAAGAGCCTTGTCCAGAAGCACTAGTTGAAAGTGCATTAAGAAATATAAAAATTTTGGAGGATGAAAACTTTAACAACATTAAGATAAGTGTGAAATCTTCAGATGTTTTTTTATCGATTGAAGCTTATCGTCAGTTATCAAAAGTTACTAATTATCCTCTTCATCTAGGAATTACAGAAGCAGGTGGTTTTATTCCAGGAAGTATAAAATCTTCCATTGGATTAGGAACTTTACTTTTAGATGGTATAGGAGATACAATCAGAATTTCGTTATCAGATGACCCTGTTAAAGAGGTTAGAATTGGAAACGAGATATTAAAATCTCTTAATTTAAGGGAAAGAGGAGTGAAAATCATTTCTTGCCCTTCTTGTGCAAGACAAGGTTTTGAAGTTATAGAAACTGTTAAAGTTTTAGAACAAAAACTTTCTCATATTAAAACACCAATTTCTTTGTCAGTGATAGGTTGTGTAGTTAATGGACCTGGTGAGGCATCAATGACAGATGTCGGCATTACAGGAGGCAAAAAAGGAAATAATATGCTCTATTTATCTGGATTACAAATAGGAAAAGTTTTAACAGAAAACATGATTGAAAAGGTTGTAAGTGAAGTTGAAAAAAAAGCCCACGAGTTAGAAAATAAATAAAATGATTCCACAAAAAACAATTGAAGAGCTGATCAATAAACATATACAATTAGAAACTGATTTATCATCTGGTAAAATTGATAAAAAACTTTTTGCGGAAAAATCCAAAGAATATTCAGATTTAAATGAAATTATTTCAGATGCAAAAAAATATCTTTCATTTGAAAATGATAAAACTGAATTACAAAAAATTTTAGAAGATCAAAACTCTGATGAAGAATTATTAAAAATGGCTGAAACTGAAATTAAAAACTTACAAATTCAGTTTGAAAAGAATGAAAAAAAATTAAAATTATTTTTACTTCCTAAGGATGATGCAGATAAAAAAAATGCTATAATTGAAATTAGAGCTGGAACAGGTGGTTTAGAGACTAGTTTATTTGCAGGAGATCTTTTTAAGATGTATGAAAAAGTAAGTCATAAAAAAAAATGGTCAGTAGAATTAATATCAATTTCAAAAAGTGAAGCTGGCGGATTGAAAGAGGTAATTGCCTCAATTAAAGGAACAAATATTTATTCAACTTTAAAATATGAGAGTGGTGTTCATCGAGTCCAAAGAGTACCTGATACAGAAACTCAAGGAAGAGTGCATACATCAGCGGCAACAGTAGCAGTGCTACCAGAAGTGGAAGAAGTAGATCTTAAAATAAATGACTCTGATCTACGTATAGATGTTTTTAGAGCTGGAGGTCCGGGTGGGCAATCAGTTAATACAACAGATAGTGCCGTTAGAATTACACATATTCCATCTGGACTCTCAGTCTCCCAACAAGATGAAAAATCTCAACATAAAAATAAAGCAAAGGGAATGAAAATTTTAAGAGCTAGGCTATACGAATTAGAAAGAACCAGAATTGATCAGGAGAGATCTCAAGATAGAAAAAGTAAAATCGGAACAGGAGATAGATCTGAAAGAATAAGAACTTATAATTTTCCTCAAGGAAGAGTAACAGATCATAGAATAAATTTAACAATTCATAAGTTAGAGGAATTTCTTGAAGGAGAAGCTTTTGATGAAATGATAGAGTCTTTGACACTTCAAGCTCAAGAAGAAAGCTTGAGCAATTTATAATTTTATGAATATTAATTCAGCAATAAACGAAGCAAAAACCTTTTTAAAAAAAAGCTCTATTAAAACAGCTCAACTAGACTCAGAAATACTATTAGCTGAGGCTATTGATAAAAATCGAGAATATATTATACTTAATCAAAATCACACTGTTAATAAAGAGTCATACTATCAATTCAAAACTTTAGTTGAGAAGAGATCCAAAGGTAAACCAATTGCTTATCTAGTAGGAAAAAAAGATTTTTGGAAATATCAATTTAAGATTAATGAGCACGTATTAATTCCTAGACCTGATACAGAATTAATTGTTGAACAAGTTTTAAAAATTTCTAAATTTAAGTCAAATCTTATGATTTTGGATATTGGTATAGGATCTGGGTGTATTTTACTTTCGGTTTTAAAAGAAAAAAAAGATTTTAGAGGGATAGGAATTGATATAAGTAAAAAAAGTGTAGAATTAAGTAAATTAAATGCATTAAATTTAGGGTTGTTAAATAGGCTTAAATTTTTTAAAACAAATGTTGACAATTTTAATTATGGCAAATATGATTTGATTATATCTAATCCTCCTTATATTAATAAATTAGATCTAAAATATTTGGACAGAGATGTGATCAATTTTGAGCCCAAAATAGCGCTCGACGGTGGATTAGAGGGGATATCAGAAATCAGCAAAGTAATTAATAAATCATCTGAGCTGATAAAAAAAAAGGGGAAGTTGATTTTAGAGATATCATTTAATCAAAGAGAAAGAGTAAAAAAATTATTAATTAATAAGGGTTTTTTTATAAATAAAATTTTAAAGGATTATGCCAAAAATGATAGATGCATAATTAGTACAAAAATATAAATAGATTTCACATATGGTAACATTCAGAAGCAATAATGGTCGAAGAAATAACTTTAGACGAAATGATAGAAATTTTAAATCTACCAATGATAGGTCTAAGTATACCTCCAATTTCAAAAATAATGATAGTTTTCAGAGAAAAATTCCTGGAAGAAATAACCATAATGCATCCAAATTAATAGAAAAATACAACGATCTAGCCAGAGAAGCTTTATCTGGGGGAGACAAAATTCTTTCTGAAAACTATTTTCAACATGCAGATCATTTTACAAGAGTTTTAAAAGAACAAGAAAATTTTAAAAAAAATAAATTTTCTGAAGAAGAAAAACTTAACTCAAACCAAATAAAAAGTGATGAACAGACAAATAATGACAGTAAAAACCTAAAAGATTTATCTGAAAAAAACACTGAAATTTCAAACTAGAATAATTTAATTAATTCCCACAATTTTCTCAGACTTTAAGACATTAAGTTTAATTT
>VMHT01010978.1_pt1 | contig 11224 bp, 17 predicted proteins | sample 4693611 | NCBI WGS metagenome assembly VMHT01 (sample SAMN12280063, study PRJNA550983) | marine metagenome | isolation source: seawater sampled from same location over 5 years 0.02-0.2 micron viral filtrate | place: USA: collected off the coast of southern California halfway between the port... ... | reverse complement strand
GAGACTTAAAGCGATCCCCCCTTATGTTTTTTATGTATGTGGCGTATCCTGATACTGGCTAGATATAAAAATATGAGTTAAATAAATATGGGTAAATTAATGGAAATTTTAAGCTTAAAAATTCCTAAAATCATTAAAAAAATTATAAAATTATTCTTCCCACCTTAGATATACCTATTTTACTTTATCTTAATGAGTGGTTGGGAAGAATAACCCGAGGGTCCTAAACTTTTCTATAATAATTTTTACTACTTTTTTATTTTTTGTTTATAAAAAATTATAAAATAGTTTATGACCCTTTCAATATTCTTCTCACCCTATATAGTAGATATAGTAGATCCTGTTTATCTAAGGTGGGAAGAATGAGAAGAATTATTTTTGAAAAATATAATATAAGTTTATAAAATTATTGTGGTTAGTTTTTAAATTATAATTTTTTATTATTCCAAAACTCATTCCAATTAAAACTTAATTTTCCATCAATTAAATGTTTATTTAACATTAATTTAGGGGCTTCTTTAACTGTCATTTTGTTATGATCATTTAATATATAATTAAAGTCTTCTCCTCCATAATCTGGTATTATTTTTTTTTTAATAAGTTTTTTTTCTAATTCATAATTAAGTCTAAGTCTCCAAAAATTATTTTTATCTAAATCAAAAAAAACGTATTGAACATCGTCGCTACCTTCAAATCTACTATTAAAAATTGAATACCATTTATTATTACTGTTTTGTTTATAATATGTTATGAACTTTTCCGCATCTACATTATAAGGATTGTTTTTTTTAATTTCTTCTAAGTCTTCATATTTTAATTTATTTTTAAATAACATTCCGTCTAATACTCCTATTTCGGGTAATCTATTAAGAAATTTTTCCATATAAGTTTTTTCTATATATTTTTTTACATCATTAGTTTTATACAAAGCATTGTAAAGTTCATCATCTTTTAATTTTTTAAATTTTTTTAAATGTAAATCAAGATCTAAACCAGTATATTCAAATAAATGTCTTAAATCTTTTAACATTTCTTTTCTTTTTTTTTGTTTTTGTATTTTTTCACTAATAAGATCTTTAACATCACCAGGTAGATCTTCAAAACCGAACTTTTTAGGTGGATCCGGTTTTTTTGTTGTTGATCTTTTTACAACAGCTTTTAATTTATTTACTGCTTCTTTTTTTTCATTTAAATCACTTTGTGCTTTTTTAGATTTTATTGTAGCTTGTATTTTTTTTGTTTTTTCATCTTTTTCCATTAATTTTTTATAAGTTATACCACTCGTTTTTATAGTTCTACCCGTTAGAGGATTAATATAAAATTCTTTAGAACTCATTGTTATTTTATTTATAATATTATTTTATAAAAATAATATATCTGATGGCAGATCTAGCTTATATGTGATGTATGCACAAACAAATGATGGATTAGATTTTTTACCCGGTCTTCTAGGGTCATTGAACCTCATTCTATTCTTTGGTATAATTAATTGAATACTTTTATACTGTCTGAAAGCAGTTTTAAAGTATTTACTAAAGATTTTAGTTATCGGAAGTATAATAATGAATGGTTTGTCCAACGAAGATAAGTTATATAAAAACTCTGTTAAAATATTTTTACTAAAAGCTGGATTAGTAATGATCACATCAAAGTTTAGATTTCTTAATAACTCAAAACAATCAAGATCTGCACCAATCACATTTAAGCCTAAGTCTCTAAGATTTTGAATATTACCACCATCTCCATAGAATGGATCCAAGTATATTTTACTTCTATCTAAATGATGTAAAACATCCATCCACGCCTCTTTACAAGTAAAGTATTCGTTATTAATTTCCAATGAATCTAAATTAGCCATATTACAATATCTATTATATTATTTTTTAAAAATAATACATATAAAAATGATATAAAGAGATAGTAATTAATTATAATATAAAATAAAAGTGGGTTAGATTCTTAATATTTTAAAGAATATATTGTAATAAATGCCATTTACAGAAGATGAAATTAAGTTATTAGAAAAACCTACAACTGAATTAACAGAAGATGAAAAGATCCTGTATAAAAAATTGAAAGCTAGAATGTATATGCAGAAATACCGATCTAAAAAGGTTAAAGAAGCTAAACCAGAAATTGATATTCCACAAGTAGAAGTTAAAAAAATAAATGAAACTCCTATTGTAAAACCTTTATGGTATAGCAATCTAATAAAAGCACAACCAAAGTTTAAAGTTAATTCTGATATTTACATACAATATCGGGCATATGATGAAAAGCAAATTTTAGGATTATTTAAAATACTAGAAGAAGTATTAAATAAAGTTTTTCAAATAAAATTAACTGAAAATACTAAATCTATTATTACATCAATATATCGTGGAAAAAATGTAGAAATTGGAAAATATAAAACGAACTTAGAAAAGTTTAAAACGGAATTGAAAATATTTAATATTTATAATATTACCAATACGATAAATAAAATAAAAGAAGTTTATAGAAATACGAATACATTACAAGCAAAACTAAGACCTATTGTAAATCTCTTAGCTAGAATAGATTCGTATGATAAACCATATCAAATTATTACGAATTTTAATATATCTTTAAAGAATACTTACATTGAAAAACGTGAAGAGAACGATGGTAGTGATGAAGAGATAGAAAAACTACAACATATTATGGAATTATACAACCCAGATAAGCTAGAAGAAACAAATGATCTTATAGAAAACAGCAGTTTAACAGATACTCGTGATAAATTGATAGCTAGCTTCTACTTACTAATGCCTGCTCGTCGATTAGAATATAGATTATTAAAATTAATTAAAGATGGGTATGATATAGAAAAACTGTCTAATAATTTTAATTATATTGTAATAGATCAAGATGATATACCTACTGAAATAATATTTAAACGCTATAAAACAGCGCGTGTAGGTGGTAAGGTTAAAAAAGAAATATATGGGATACAAAAATATGAATTAAATAAATATATTGTTAAATATTTGATCAATTATATTAACGAAAAAGATATTAAAATAAATGATATGTTATTTGAAATACCTTTATCAACATTTTCAAAATTAGTCGGTGATATAATGAATAAACTTTTTGCTTACGAAAAAATCAATAATAGAACTATTAGAAAAATCACTGCTATTTATAACCAACAAGATAATACTAAATCAGTTAAGGATAAAAAAGAATTAGCTACTGCTATGAGTCATAGTTATACTGAAAATACTTTATATAATAAAATTGTAAAAAAGGACTAATATTTTTTTAAATTAAATTTTTTTAAATAATCATTATAACTCGCATTTATTGTCGGCTTATTCCAAAGTATATTTTTACTTAGGCTACCTGGTGTCATATAATCATTCCAATTTTCATTATTACGATGACGATCTAAATATCTCTGTTTTCTTTCATCATCTTTATGTTTTGTATAATCACTCATACCTGCTGACCCAAAATGTGAAGTCTTTATTTTCTTACGATCATCATCGTAAAATATTGCTGTATATTTCTTACCATCAATATTACTTTTTGATAATTTTACATATACCATTTATTTTATTTATTTTATTTATTTTATTTTATTTTTTTTTCATAGCTTTTGTTCGTCTAGCAACGGCTTGTAATATCTGAGATGCTTCTTTTTCAATATAGGGTAAAAACCAGTTATCATCTCCTACATCCATCTTTGGTGATGGTTTTGGTTTCATTTTAGGTTTTGGTGGTTCTGGTTCTGGTTTTTTTGTTGTTAATTTTGCTCTTACTGTTGATTGAATTTTTTTAGCCGAAGAATCAATTTTTTTATACACTTTTCCACTGGTCTTAATAGCTCTACCAGTTGTTGGGTTTATAGCACATTTTGTATCCATTTTATTTTTATATAATATAAAAAATAAATAATTATGCCTCCTAAAGTAGGACGTCCTAAAAAATCTGATACAGAAGGAACTCCTCAGCAAATTGCTAAACGAAATTATCAGAGAAAATATCAAAGCGAAATTAAACAAGGTATTTCTAAATTAGAACAAGACGAGAAAGACTGTCTTAAAGAATTAGAAAAAATTAGATCAGAACGTAAAAAATTAATAGATATGTTAGGATCTGCAAACCTACAAGCTCAAACTATTTTAAAAGAAAAAACTAAAAAATAAATTTTTAAAAAATGTAAAAAAATGTAATATCTGGTATAAAAATGATGTAAATTAATTTCTAGACACATATTCTAAACAGATATGTTCAAAAAGTTAATTCTTAACGAAGATCTTAACGATATGCTGGGTGATTATATAGAAATTATTGAAAATATTTGTTATTACGGTAATGACGATGATTATTTTCAAGACGCTAAGTTTAATGAAATAAATAATTTTTGTGATATTACTAATTGTGATGATATCGTTAATAATTATGGTGTTATTAAAGCTATTAAGCTTCATAATGATCATTTTGGAGATATTGATTTTGATGAATCAGAATCTAAAATTAACAAAAAATTAGCTTTTGTAATTATTTATGATTTTCTACATTTTGTAGATCTTGATTTTTACAATCAATATATGATGGAGGACTGCGATCAACTACAATATATTGATGATAATGAAGATATTATTAATTATATTGAATCTGGAATTAAAAACTTTCATTATAAATCATCTAATAAATTTTATCCTATCTTTTAAAAAGGATATAAAGAATTAATTTATATATAAAAATGATAACATAATATTTTTATTATTTAAGTTATGGAAGAATTGAAAAAAACTTTTGATAAAATGGATATCAAAAAAGTTGAAAAGAATCAAGATTTTAAAGAATTATATGATAAAGTCAAAAATCTTTTAGAAAATAATATTTATGAAAATTGCTATATTTTTGAATATATTGAACAATATAATCATACTGAATATGTTAATCCTGATGATATGTATATTAATGAAAATAAACAATGGGTTAATGATCTTAAATATAAAAAACGTAAAGATATTATTAAATTTAATATTAGTGGATTTACAGATAAAGAAAAGTATATACAAAATGTTATTGAATGGATTAATGAAGGACACGATGATGTCCAATTTGTTTTTAATAGAGATGATAATATGAAAAACCCGAATAAACATATTTATAAAATCTTATCTACTATATGTAGTGATGAATATGAAATATCTTATTTACATAATCCTGATGGAGAACAAGAAACTATGGTTAGAGTGAGGAATATAATACCTATCTCATTGAAACCTTTTAAAATGATATAAAGAGATAGTAATTAATTATAATATAAAATGGATAACATCAATAATATTTATGATTCTGAATATAGAATGCTTTTTAATAAATGTAATTCTAATAAATCCAAATATACTTATAAGTATTTTTATAATTATAAGGACACTGGATTTATTCGTAAATTCCGTATCTATATTGATTCTAACAAATTGTTTTATTTTGATGAAAACAATAAAACAAATTATTTAAAAAAAATAGTTTATGTATAAAAATGATATAAAGATATGATAATTAATTTATATATCATAAAGTTATATGTCAAAAATTGATATTTATACACAAACTGATATTTATACTCAATCTGATAATGTTTCTAAAAAAAAAGGGAGACCAAAAATTTACACTGACGAAGAAGCTTTAGAGATAAGACGCCAAAAAAATAGAGAATATCAAAAAAAAAGGTATCAAGAAGATGCACAATTTAGACAAATGAAAATAGAAAAAGCAACTATTAGAAATCCTTTGCAATATGAAAAACTTAAAGAAAAAATGCAACGTTTGAAAGAATTAGAAGCTATTGTTAGTAACAATAAATAATTTTTATTTAATTATTATTATTATTATTTTTATAATTCATTTATATAAAAAATGATATAAAGCTTTAAAATTCATTATATATAATAAATCAAAATCATTAAAATTAAAATATGGCTAAAAATCATAATATGGATATTAAAAATCTAGATTTTGTTGAAATTATTAATATATCTAAATTAAAATATATATTAGCTAATCAAAAATATTATGATGATTTTTTTACAACAGAACGTAATAAACTTAAAGTTAAATTTCCTAATCAAAAATATACATACGATATTTTTAATCTAATAAATAAGATTATATCTATTTCTATTAAAATTGATAATTCTAATTACGCTTATGTTCCTGTTTCTTATAAAAAAGGTAATGGAACTGAATTTGGCAGATGGTATGCTTCAAAAGGAATAGGACTTCAAAATATTCTAAACATTGTTAGACATACTATTTGTGATGATAAATGGATCGATATAGATCAAGTTAATAGTCATCCTTCTATTCTTCAACAACTATTTGCTAAACATAAATTGCAATCTGATAAATTAGATTATTTGATTTCTAATCGTGAAGAATTCTTAAAATCTATTATGGATGAACTTATTATTACAAGAAGTGAAGCTAAAACTATTATTATTACAGTTATTAATGGTGGATCTACTTATAAATCTAAAATTGTAAAAAATTTTAAAGATGAAGTATTTAAACATATTAAAACCATTTGTAGATCTCCTGATTATAATAATATTCTTGAAGAATATCTTAAGAAAGATATAGATGAATCTAAAAATCTTTATGGTAAATGCATTTCTAAAATATTACAAGTTATTGAAAATGATATGTTAGAACATTATATACAATTCTTTGTAGATCGTAATTTAATTAAATCAATCACTCTAAATGGTAAAGAATATTTACTAACTGCTTTAATATTTGATGGATTGCAAATACTTTATAATGTTGATATTAATGATGATCTTCTGAAAGAATGTCAAGAATATGCATTTAAACATACTGGATATGATATTAAACTTATTACTAAACCATTTGATAATGCTTTACAATTACCTTCTAATTATGCTGAATGTATTGATGATATTCCTTGTATTGTTGATAATCTTAGAATTGGTCTAGAACATTTCAAAAATAAATATAAAGAGTTAATAGATAAGGCTATTGAATCCCAGACACATTATGATTGTGCTGTATTATTTGCTAAAATGTTAAAGGGTAAAATATATTGTGAAAATGAAAAATCTTGGTATAATTGTAATTCTAACAATATATGGAAAGAATCCTCGACACCTATGATTCTTGAAGCTATTATACCTGATATCGGTGAGTCTTTATTAGAATTAGTAGCTAAAGAATATTGTGTGAAAGCTATGAATAATGAAGATAAAGATTTAATAGAAAAATTTAAAAATAAAGCTCTAAATGCTAATAAACTCATTAATCATTTGAAAAATACATCGTTTCGTAATAATGTTACTAAAGGTAATTATCATTTATATTATAAAGAAAACTTTAAAGAAGATTTCTTAGATAGCAATACTCATCTAATTGCATTTAGTGATAAATTATTTGATTTCAGTTTAAAACCTGATAAACCTAAAGATAAGGATCTTACAATTAATGATTTTGTTAGATACATTAAACCTGATGATTATATTTCTACTAATACGGGTTATCAATTTCCTGAACAATGCGATGAAGAATATTCTTATATTTTAGATAAATATTTTAATGATCTTTTTCCTCTTATTGATTCCATTGATGATAATGATGAAAAAATTAAATTAAATGAAGGTAAAAAACAATATGTATTAGACCTACTTTCTACTGCTTTAAATGGTGCTAATAATGAACAAAGTGTATGTTTCCATACTGGTAGAGGTTCTAATAGTAAAACCACTTTATTCTCACTTGTTGAAAAGGTTTTTGGTCAATATTTTCAATCGTTAAACTCTGAAACTTTTACTGAAAAAATGAGAGCCAATGCATGTAATGATTTATATAAATTATTTGGGAAAAGATTTACAACCTTTCAAGAACCTGATGATACTGATGGAACTAAATTGCAAACATCCACTTTAAAAATATTTGGTGATAATGATAGCGTAAAATTAACTGGGAATCAAAAATATAAAAATCCTATAGAGTTTCTTAATCAATCATCTCTACACGGTGCAATGAATAAAAAACCGCAATTATCTGGTGTTGATGGTGGTATTAAACGGAGAGTTAAGATCATTGAATATACCACTCAATTTTTAGATGATGATAAAATATTTAACAAAGATTTTCATAAACCTAAAGATCCGGATTTTATGAAAAAAGTTAAAAATCCTGATATGAGAGATGCATTTATTATAATGCTATTAAATAATTGGATTAAAAATGTTAAAGATATACCTGAAATTAAAGTCCCACAATGTGTTGTAAATGCTTCTATGGAATACTGCGATGATTGCGATATTGTTCTAAAGTTTTTAAATGATCAATGTTGTATTACAATGGATAATAAAGATCGTATTAAATCAAGTGAATTATATTCTAAATATAAACTTTATGTTAAATCTAATACATCTGATAGTCCTTTAAGTGATAAAAAGTTTAAAGAATCTTTACTTGATATAAATGGTATTACTTCTAAAAAAAGTAGTGGTATGTTTTACTGTGGATTAAAAATATTGGAAAATAGAGATGAAGAACCTAAACCTGTTGCGGGACCTGATAAAGATGTTGATTTTAGACCAGATACACCACCACCTAATAATACAATCGATCCTGATGATGATGGATATGATAGTCCTGTTCCGCATAAACCTTCTAAAACCTATTGATTATTAAATTATTGTTATTTTTATTATTCTATAATTATTATATATATTATAATTTTGGGATGATGGGAATCAAAATGTAAGAATCTCCCTTTTATATGGCATTCATTTTTATGGAAGTTTAACATTTTGCTTCCCATCTTCCCATTTTTATACCTAGGCTTTTCTCTCTCTTTTTCCTTCCTATCTTTTCTCTCTATCTAAACAATCAATATAATACTTATATTCTCTTAAGATCTTTGAGGAAATTAAAATATATATAATATATTTAGGATTGTTAAATAATCAAAAAAAATAAAATAAAATGATAATTTGTAAATCTTGTAAAAATACAATAACCAATAAATATTATAAATGTCTTTGGATAAATGACCATAAAACTAAATTAGTAATATGTCAAGAGTGTTATATGAACTTTTATATATTTAAACCCTATCTATTTAAAAAATATAACTTTGAAGAGTATGAAAAAGAATATAAAAATATTTATAATAATAAATGCCAAAAATAAATATTGAAAATATATTAAATGAATTAGCCCTATATAAAGAACAATTGAATGAAATAAATGAATTAGAAGATAAACTAAATCAAGAAAGATTTTTAGTTAATGAATATTTAAACAAAACTTTTGTATTATTAGATAACATTTTAAGCAAATATGGCAAAAAATTATCAAATTAATTATCAAAAAAAATATTACCAACAAAATAAAGAAAAGATCAAAGAAAAAAATAACAAATTTAATAGTGAGCATAGAGAATACAAAAAGAATTATGCTAGAGAATATTATTTACGAAATCGTAATAAAGTTTTAGAAAAAAATAAACAATATTATTATGAGAATATTGAACGAATAAAGGATTATCAATATAATTACTATTTAAAAAATATAAAAGATATAAACGAAAATATGCCATTCGATCGTAAAGATTACAATTTTACATACAGACATAAAAATAAAAGTTATTACGATAACTATAATAAAAATTATCAACAAAATAATACCGAAACTGTTAATATTAATAATCGCAGGTATTCATTGTTAAATAAAAAGAATCAAGTTAAAGAACCAATAATAGAATTTGAACTAAAAAAGACTACAATTTATTTTGAATAAAAAAAACATTCATATACAGATATGGTGTCATATTAAGTTTAGATCATAAGAACTAAACTTAAAAAAAAAATGTATAAAAAAACAAAATATTTAATAAATAAAATGGATTTACAATTAGACGAACTACACCGTCAAAATTTAATAAACAAATTATATGTCGAATTGGATATATACAACAATAGACAATATGATAAAGCAAAGATAATAGCTAGTAATAAAAATATTTCATTTTCATATAAAAAGCATCATATAAATATTATTTATTATAATACGATTAAAAAAAATAATCTTATTATAAAAAAATTTCAAAAAAAATATAAAATACTAAATAAATACTAAAATGTATCTAATTATAACTCAAAAGAATTGTATTAATTGCTCACGTGCTAAAATTTTATTACAAGATATTAAATATATTGAGATTGATAAATCATTCGTAAGCTCTGCTATTTTAGAATTAGGAAATGGTAATTATCCTATTGTATTTAATTTAATTGGTGATTATGATGATCTTGAAAAAAAAATATTACATACTTAATCAATTTCTACAATACATAATTCTAGACTAATTTTAGCACTACTAATACCATTACCAGCTTCATCTAAAATAATTAATTTAAATTCAACTATATCTTGTGGTGGTAATTCTAAAGCTATATTGTCTAACATTAAACTACTTTTACCATTGAAGCATCTTGTTAATATTGTAGGTGTGCCATCCTTATCAGAATTATAATAATTACTTTGATTAAAAGAGATATTATCTAATTTAAATGTCCATACAGAATTACTTGTAATATCTGCACTAACCGCATCAATTTTTAAATACGAATTTTCTTTAATACTAATAGTATTAAAATTAGCAAAAGAAAATTCACTATTACCAGTTCCTGCAGTAGCTTTACCAACAGATTTTATAGCGTCTTCGGTATTTAATATAATTTTTTTATAAGATTTTTTTTGATATAAATATGACATTTATTTTATATCAAGATATTTTTAAATCTATAGTCACAGTATCATTAGAACTTAAACCATTATCAGTTGTTGATTCTATAAATAACTCCATACCCATTAAAACTTGAGGTGGTAAATCACATATCCTATAATTAATTATTTCGTCCCTATTAACAAATAAACTATTTTCTTTATTGTAAATTAATATATTATTATTTTTATCACTTTTAATAATATTATTATTAATATGTAAAAGATTTTTAGCATATATTCTAAAATTAGCGTCATTATTTGGTGGAGGTGGTGTAGCAGTATTTGTTATTGCCGTTACTTCTATTTGAAATGGTGTAAAATAAGTTGTTTTGGTTGGTAGAGCATCGTTTTTATTGACATAAAATACATCTCCAATACTATAACCTACACCTCCGTTTACAATTTGTTTTAATTCTATATATTGATT
>VMHT01117627.1_pt1 | contig 11225 bp, 17 predicted proteins | sample 4693611 | NCBI WGS metagenome assembly VMHT01 (sample SAMN12280063, study PRJNA550983) | marine metagenome | isolation source: seawater sampled from same location over 5 years 0.02-0.2 micron viral filtrate | place: USA: collected off the coast of southern California halfway between the port... ... | reverse complement strand
TGTGCATTTAGCACTAAGGAACAAGATTTTAGTTATTGTGGGTTAGCCACAAGTGAAAATAGGATAGAACTTTTAAGTAAATGTCCTAAAAAACCTAAAAAACGATGGGGTAGGAGATAGTTTTTTGAAAAGAGCAGTAGTAATACCAGATCAACACTTTCCAATACATGATCAAAGTGCTGTAAATGTGGTTTTACAAGCCTTAGAGCTTATTAAGCCAGATATATTTATAAACTTAGGTGATGTGGGAGAGTGGGAACACAGCAGTCCGTTCAGATATAAAAAGGTTAAGACACCACCATTAGAGTATCAACTACCTTTAATTGATGAAGAGATTAAACAAGTCAATGAAGGTATAGATCAGTTTGATGCTGTACTTGATAAAATAGGGTGCGTAGAACGCTATATTTGTGCAGGAAACCATGATGAGTGGCTCACCTATGGGTTTGTTGAGAAATACCCATATATGAAGGATTACACCTTTAGAAAAGCGTGTAGATGGGATGATAGAGGTTATAAATACTTGAGTTACAATCAACCTTTAAAATTAGGTAAAGTTAATTTTATACATGGAGCATACGCTACTACATATCATGCAAAGAAACATCTGGAGGCTTATGGAGCTAACATTATATATGGGCATACCCATGATATACAACGCCATTCGCTTACTAAATTGGATTCTGGTACAATAGGAGCGTGGTCTATGGGTTGTTTAAAGGATATGAGTGCAGAAAAAAACAAATGGCTAAGAGGTCGTTTACATAATTGGAATCATGCGTTTGGTATTGTTACATGGTTTGATAAACCTAGAGGAAACTTTCAAGTAGAAACTATTGAAATAGTTAAAGGACAGGCAACTGTCTGGGGAGAAGTAATAAATGGATAAAAATACAAAGTTTATGGAAGTATTTAACGAAGAATTAGAATTAGCTAATACATTTGACAGCTTAAATAAGTGTATAGAGTTATCTAAAGAAATATCATTAACAGATTTAATATCACCAAGTTCTAGGACTACAGGCGAGTTAGCTGAACTTATTTATAGGTTGCAGAACTTAACAGAGTTTGAAGTTTTAGACTTTAACTATAACGAGGCTTAAATGAGTACATACGAGGCATCATATTGTTCACAGGCTGATGTTGCTCAAGTTTTACCAGAGATGGCAAAATATTCGCAACGATCTATATTATCACCGAATTGGGTGACTAGTGGCACATCACACTTATTTTATCACTACTCAGCAGGTAGTGGGTATTCTGTACTATTTAAAGATGGGCAGGATTTAGGTGCAGAACATGGTTCTGAGCCTTCATCAGATAATCAATGGAGATATGTAGAGGCTGATGGTAGGTTAGAGTATTATTTACAGGGTTCAAGTGTTAATACACTTAACGGAAGTGTCTGGGAGTTTGGTGAGGATCAAGATGCTAACCTTACTAAAAACATCTCAAGGGCGAGTGATTTTGTTAGAAGTATGGCAGGGATGCCTATCTACCCACGCAAGGGAGTAGGAAGTGCATCAGCAACAGGGAATGATTACCCAGAAATAATTGTTATGAGTACAGCACACATGGTTGCATCCTTTATTACTGCACCTTATGATGATGAACTATCTGAAAGATTAGCTAGTAAAGTATCTAACCCAGAGGGAACAGGTTGGTTAGATATGATTCGCAGAGGTGAAATAAGTATAAGCCAACAAGAATCCTTACAAAAGAATAAGGGTATTGTAAGAAGGGTATCAGTAAATGGTTCTACAACCTCAGATATTGTTGATGTGCGTGGTAGACCTACAGCTAGGTGGGATTTAATTAAGATAAAAATCACAACAGCAGGTACACTTACAAGAGGAACAGAATCTACAATTAAATACTCTACTTTTGGAAGTAGTTCAGAAGGTCTACAAGTAGATGAGATGGTAGAAGATGAGATAGTAACAGGTGGATGGGATCATGTTGGTAGAGGTATGTATGTACGCTTTTCAGCAGGTGTACTTACCTTAAACGACACTTGGGAAATGGAAATATCTGGAGAGATAGGGCAAAGTGATACACCAATTAAAACAGCTTATATAGAACGAATATGATAGATTACTCTAATAAGATATTTGAAGTAATAGACCAAGTTCATCACATTGTGGCGAAAGAGATGGCTTTGCCTATCTATATGGATGGACATCAAGGAAATCACTCTGTATATATAGAACCTATCAGCGATAATCTGCTAGAGATACTCACAAATGGGCAAAATAGGCAGTACACAGTCTTAATATCGTATGAACTTACATCTGGTGGCAATTACACAGAAAACACCTTTAAACAGGTTGCAAATGTAGCAGAGCATATTAAGCGTTTATTTGCACCAGATAACAATGCAAACAATAATGCAGTCTGGTCTGGTGGTGAGGTTGAATCAGTTGAATATCAAAGAGATGAAGAAGATGAAACCAAAGTAAGAGCATTAATAACTTTTAGTTGTATAGGATATGAGGTAACAAATTGAAAATAAAATTAATAAAAGAACCTATTAGAGATGCTTTAGGTATCTGTTTTAATAAAGGTGCTTATGATCCAGAAGTTGTAAAACAGCTTAATGATGGTGAAGAGGTAGAAGTTGAACGGATTCCGAAAAAAGCTGAAAAATATGTTAAAGAAGTAAAATTAAAACCTAAAAAAAAGGATAAGAAATAATGGCTATAGCAACACAGGCATTTTCTCCAAAACAATTCTCGTTCCTAATTGCAGAGCAAGATGATTGGGGAACATTAAACCCTAATAGTGGTGGTTCACCAGATAACCCATATATTGCTCTTGATGTGGATTCAATCGGTACTCCATCTTTAAATGTTAATCAAGGATTAGAGCATCGCTCTGGAAGTCGTGTCTTACAGGCTACAGACTTTTTTCAAGATGTTAAAGGCTCTGTAAAAGAGTTTAGTGTATCTGGAACAGCAACAACTGAAGGACTTGATTTATTACTTAGTAATATAACAGGAAGTGCAAGTGTACCTTATTCTGTAGCAAGTAATGCAGGAACAAGTACATTAACATCTGCAACCACAAACCAAACAGATCAACAGCTTTTATCTGTAATCTATAAGTCAGCTTATGGAACTAATGCAGATTTAGCATTTAAAGATGTTTTATGTACTGCTCTTAGTTTTAATGGTGATGCAAATACAGAAGGGGGCAGAATAAAGTTCTCTGCTACTTTTAAGACAGGCAGTCTAGCATCAGATTTAACAGGTTCTACTACTACAATAGATACAGCAATTACTGCTAATAACTACTATATGAGTAATTGGGATGCTGATGACAGAATAATAGCAGGTCACGCTGATGTAATACTTTCATCTTTTAGTTTAAACATTACAAATGATGTTGAGTTTGTAGGTCTTACAGCAACAGGGTTTGAAAGTGTAACAAGGGCAGGTGAAATAAGTGCAACAGCAGAGTTTACTTGTGTATATGATAGTAATACTTCAGCAATGTTTGAAAACTTTAATGATCAAGTAACAGGGGCATCTGAAGGTGCTACATTAATGGCTACTGATACAACACCATCTAATGGTGAGTTTGAGTTTAAGTTTGCTAGTTCAGTTCTTACAGATGTTAGCTTTAGTGATGCAGGTTTAATGATGTTAAACGCATCTGTTAAGGCTGTAGGTGCAGGAATTGGTTCTAGCACAGCACTATTTGAAGTAAGCTGTTAATAGAAAGGGGAGGAAATGAAGATAGAAGTAGATGGTTATACCATTCAGATTAAGCCTATTAACTATGTTGATAGGTTAGGATTACAGGGTGAGTTTGCAGATGTATATGCTAATGGAACAGATAATGTCTCACAGAAGGCATTTAATCTATTATTAGGACATACAGCAGAGATTGCCTTTAACAACCCAGATACAGCACTTAAAGAATATGATTATGAAGTGCAGTTGAAGATACTTACTAATATAATGAGTGAGTATTTAGGTCTGAGTGATAACCAAAAAAAATCCGATGGGGTTTAAGTTATGCTGTGTGGTATTGGTTTTTACAGCCAGACTCACACGAGCAATTAATCCTCCCCTACTCATGCTTGAACCCCATCACTCGGAAAACAAGGGATTATAATACTATAGATGATATTTGGCAAACAATTAAAGATGTCGTTGATGCACATGATCCAAAGCGAACTCTTGGACAGGAATTATACTATCTTGTGCCATTATTTGCTAATCCTCAATATGTATTGGATGAACATCACTTTGCTATTATCAATGAATATCACTATGTCAAAGACTATAATATCCCACTTGGAAAAACACTTAATAAAACTGATGCAATTAAATTGGATTACTTTACTATCATTAAGAATGAACTCGCATCAGTAATAAGACATAAACAGGAAAAAGATGGCAGATCAAAAAGTTAATATAAAAGTAACAGCACAAGGTGCTAAAAAAGCACAGAACGAATTAAAGGGTGTATCTGGTGCTATTGGTAAAATGGGCAAAGCTGTTGGGATTGCATCTACTGCTTACTTTGGTGCTAAAGGTTTAATAGCAGGTTTTAGTTCTGTTATTACATTAGCAGGTGAGCAAGAACAAGCAGAAAAAAAGCTAGAAGTTGCTTTAGGTAAAACATCAAAGTCTTTATTAGATCAAGCAACAGCACTTCAAAAGATGACCACTTTCGGAGATGAGGCAATAATAGGTGTACAAGCATCTATAGGTGCATTTATAAAGAATGAAGAACAAATAAAAAAAGCTACTTCTGCAACTTTAGATATAGCTGTAGCTATGGGAATGGATTTAAAAAGTGCAGGTGATTTAGTTGCAAAAACATTAGGATCATCTACAAATGCTATGTCTAGGTATGGAATAGAGGTAAGTGGTGCAGTTGGGAGTACAGAAAGATTAGAATCACTTACAAATAATGTTGCTAGGCTATTTGGTGGACAAGCATCAGCACAGGCTCAAACACTTGCAGGTTCTATAGAGCAAATGAAAAATGCAGTAGGTGATGCAGGAGAGGCTATAGGTAGTTTATTAGCACCTATGGTTGTCACAACAGCACAAGGCATTAAATTTATGGCAGAGCAAGTTGGTGGACTTATAGAAAAATTTAGAGAATTTGGAGATGAAGAAACTTTAGTAAAATTATTTACTAATCAAGAAATACAACTTGAAAAATTCAAAGAAAGTCTTGATGGACTTACAAAAGATGAATTAGTAAAAATGAGAGATTCTTTTGGAATGATTTTAAATGATGAACAGACTCAAAAATTAAATGCTATAACTGAAAAAATTAACATGATGACGTCAGCTTTTGGAGAAAAAGAAAAAATTGATGAATTTGCAATAAGTATTGAAAGAGTTAATGGTGGAATTGTAAGCACTCAAAATAGTGCTTTAGATTTTGGTGAGGTAATGTTTGCTACTTTGTCAGCATCAAGCCAAGCATTAGGTCAGCTTGGAAATACTTGGATGCAAGTAGCACAAACAGGTAGTAAGCAAAATAAATTACTTTTTGAAATAGGAAAAGCAGGTGCTGTTGCATCAGCAATAATAAATACTTCCGAAGGTGTAACAAAAGCATTAGCAAAATTTCCCCCACCTATGAGTTTTGCATTGGCAGGACTTGTAGGAACAGCAGGTGCAACAGAAGTTGCTACTATAATGGGTACTCAAATGAAAAAAGCAGAAACAGGATTTGAGGGAGTTGTTTCTAAGCCTACAATGTTTTTAACAGGTGAAAACAATAAACCAGAGCAGGTTTCTGTAGTTCCTTTAGGTGGACAATCAGCCTCTGGAATAACAATTAATATCTCAGCACCACTTGTTGATGAGACAGTAGTTGATTCAATTATACCTGCTATAGAACGAGCAAAAAGTTTAGGTACTGCATGAGTTTAACTTTACCATCAGCGTTTACAACTAAAACAATATTAAAAGAAAATTGGCTTGTTCAATTATGGTATGATGATGAAGGACAAGGAAAATATAGCACTATATCTTTTTATGATACTGTTATAGATGATGGTGAAGATGTTATAAAAGATTATGTTGGTTGTATTTTAAATAAACCAACAATAAGAGAGTCTGTTGATCTTGAAAACTCTACAGCTAAAACATCTAATGTAAGTTTAACTATAGCTAATTTTATACATGGTGATGGTAACCACTTTTCTAGGCAGTTATTAAATGGTACAAACCACTATATAAATAGAACTGTTAAAATCTATATACAACCAAATAATGAAACACTTTTATCAAATTGTGTTCAAATATATACAGGTAGATTAGAACAGGTATCTCATACAGTAGATAAAATTTCATTATCTATTGTTGCAAAAAGACCATGGGATAAGATTACTATTCCTAGCCAAGATGATAAAACCACTAATAATATATATAAGCCTGTAGTTTATGGAGATTATGTTGATAATGCTACAGAAGGGGCTAGTAATGATGTTTATGGTACTTATATCGCCCACCCTATTAAATATTGCACCGAAATAGATAGGGAACAATATTATTTAACAGGGCAAGGTTCTAATGGTACAAAGGGAGCATTGTTTTGGGATAAATATTTACAGAAATTTTCAGCTATTGATGATTCATCTAGTACGTCTGGAACAATATTAGGCGAAAAAGCATTAAAATTTCCAATTTCTTCCGTTAAATCTAATCATTTTTGGCTAGACTCTGTAAGAGTTAGTCCTCAAAGTCCTGTGTCAGATGCAAGTTGGGTTGATACGGCTAATATATTTCTTGGTTCTGGTTTTGCTTATTATTCTAACCCTGCAGTAGCTCAAGGAACAACTGTTACAAAATACTTATATTTAAATTGCCCTAATATAGACGGAGAGGCTTCTCAATTAAGTTTTGTTATATCAATGAGACAGGAAGGCAATGTTGGTGGTTCAAATTCATTGTATGTTAGAATTAAATATGAAGATGATGGAACTCAGTTGGGAGCAAAATCTTTTAGTAGTAATGAGTCTGATGTATTAACAGCAAATTTTCAAACAGAGTATAATTCACAATCAAAAAAAATGCCAGATTATGTAACAATCGAAGTAAGCTGGTCGGCAGGTTTAGGAAGTATCTGGAATGCAGGTTCAAGTCAGTTTAAAATATATGAAGCAAGATTTGAAACAGAGTATAATTACCCTAATGATGCAACAAGAAAATTAGATAGTAAAGCACAAGAGTTTTTGTATTCAGGAGCAAACGGACAAATATCTACAATAGATGAGTCTCCTATAACTGAAATACATGAGGCACATAGAGATATACTGCACAGATATACATCCTATGCAAGTTCTAATACTCCAACAAATTGGAGTAGTGGATTAAATATTAATAGTGTTAAAGATTGGAAAATAAGATATTGGATTATAGAACCGACTCCCCTTATAGAAGTGTTAGAAAAACTGCAACATGAAGGTGGATTTATTGGTAGATTTGATGGGCAGGGATCATATCAATACATTTTTATACCAGACTCACCATCTGCTAGTGTAACATTAGACGAAGATGACATATCTGATTTAACTATATCTAGTACAGGTGTTAATTCACTAACTAGTAAAATGCACATTGAGTATCAAAAACATCCTGCTGAATCAAGATATATTACTAGTGAAACTTCTGTATCTGCAAATGATGCCACATTATTATCTAATTTTAATATTGCATCAACAGAAAACAAAAAAACAATAAAACTAGATGCTTATGTAAGTCCAACAATACCTACATCACCAAGTACAAATTCTAATGATGATTACTATACTTACTATGATCACATACTTGGCAAACCTAGAATTATAGTGAATTTTACAGTAGTAAACCCTGCATACTTAGGTTTAGATGTGGGAGATATGATTGAAATAGATTTTAATAATGTAGTAAGACCATTTGGTGGGGGTGATTGGGTAGGTGAAGATGGTGATGGATATATATTTATGATTACAGATGTAAGTAGGTCGGTAGGAAATTTAAAAATTACAGCTAGGGAGATTTAAATGGCTAAAACATTATATTATGATTCAGTTGGATTAACAGAATCAACTATTACAGCAGGTACGCATAGCAGTACAACATTTACAGTATCAGCAAGTGCAGTAACTAATGAACATTATATTATAGACCAATCTATCGGACAAGCAGTAACTAGCTATGATGTAAATGATATGATAAGAATTGATTTAGGTAGTTCTTATAGTGGTTCTATAGATTTTTTATTACATCATAATAAAAGTACAAGTGATGAAACAGATAATTTAGGATTTTACAACGCATCTAGCTCTACAAATACAGGTTCATTAACACACCTTGATACAACTACTACATCTGGATGGAATATTCAAAATATAAGTAATTCTAACAGATACCAATTTATAGAATCACAAGAAGGTGGGTTTGCAGGATTAACTGAGATTATTATAGGGACTAAATTAGAATTTGAAAACGAGCCAGACATAGGTATAGCTACACAGGAAATCTTTGGCACAGACCTCAATACATCGCTTGGTGGGGTAGAATACGCTAACAAAAGACACGAACCTAAAACCACATTCCAACTTAACTTTAGTAATATATCACAAACATTTAAAAACAATCTGGTCAGCTTTGAACAGGATGTAACAAACTTTAAAAAATTCGTGTACTATGATGATTCTACTTATCATTATGTACGCTTAGACTCACCTATAAAATTCACAGAAGTAGCTTTCCAACGATTTAGTGCCTCTTTAAAATTAAGAGAACAACTCAGTTAAAATATAACGCTACCGATAACCCATGATGTAACGATTCCTGTCTATCGCTACATTGTGGGTTATTTTTTTTATTATTTATTTTCTTGCATCTTAATATTGATATAGCGATATTGTCATTGATGAGATTAACAAATAATATAAAACTTGGCACAGATATGGGGAGTAACCTTCGGTTAGTCTCATCGCTTACTAATACTTCCCTTGTGCCTACAAAGAAAGATGAGACAATAATGAAATGTAATAAAAAAGTAACCTTAGTTGGTCAACAAAGAGTAATTACAGCCACAAATCTAAAGGGCGAAAAAACTAGTAATTATATACAAAAAGCAAGGTGTTCTAATGGTCACAATAAAACCTATGGTGGTCAAAAACCTTTTAATAATCTTTCTAAAAGATTTCAAAAATGTGGTCATTGGGTAAAGGGGGGTAAGTAAAATGAGTACAATAACAGAACAAACCTGTAAAGATATAATGCGTAAAAAGAAATCCTTAGATGATTTTACTAAGGCAGAGCAAAAGCAAATATTTAATTTGATGTTTGGTGAAGAGTTTATGAAATCAAATGACAAAGGTTCTTTAAAACAATATTAAAGGAATTATAAATGATTAAATACATACTGAATCTATTTACTAGTGATAGGTTAGCAGATAGTGATGACCGAAACGCAGTCATCGAGTGTTCTAGCAGAGCCTTAACATTCGATAAAACTAAAAGTAGCTATCAAGAAGTATGTAATGAGGGGGTTGAGAGCGTTGTTTTGTTTTCAGATTCTACGGACTTCGCAGGAGTAGATTCTGTTTTTATTGCTCTTAACTCTCTCTCTAATTTGGTAAAATCCAGATTAGGTATAATAAGATTTTTAGCATCTGGTGAAATGGGTGATTTAGATAGAATCCAGATAATGCAGTTATTTGATGAAATAGATAATCAAGTGGAGAAAATAGAATATGATGTCAATCAGCACATTAGACAGCCTAAAAGCCTTTGCCAAAAGAAACAAGAAAGCAATAGGATGTACAGAACAAGAGTATCAGATGCTTATGATGATTTTGAAGAAGTATCTTAAAATGATTCAAACTAAGAATGTAATAGACCAAGACATTGAAGTGGAACAATTAGAAAAATTAATAAGGTCATTAAATGACTAAGAATGTAAATCACGATTTTAATTACCACGCTGAAATCATTTATGAAACTGAGGAAGGTTTTGCCTTTACTAATGCTATGGGTAATACCATGCAAGAACTGATAGATGATATTAATGCCAGATTCAAACAATATGAAGATAGACAGCCACAATTATCAGAGGTTATATTTGAGCCTAATGATGAAAAAATTGATATTACAAGTAAAATTAGAACAATCTTAAACAAGGGAGAATAACATGATTGATTTTATCTTAGATTTATATGAATATATGATGTATTGGGTAGAGCGTATAGCACCATATTTTATATGCTTTTGGCTTGGCTTTATCGTTTCACAATTAATAAGACTTTAATTAACAAATAAGTAGGAGAGAAATATGGCATTTCAAATAAAGAAAGACCTTCATTTAAATACAGGTATATATCTGAAATTGTTAAATGATCCAACAACTGCGAAAGTAGAAAAGGATATGTTTGACAAAGAAAGATACACACTCCCTGTTGAGATGGTTGGACACGATATAACAGATGGTTCTGGAGTAAAGTGGTTTCAAAATGATAAAGGTGAATGGGTAGAACTTAAAATTGGTAAACAGACTGATTTTGAGTTTAGCGGTGCATTATATAAGAAGTTGGTAGGTAATGGTTCTGGTACAACAGTTGAGGTGATGCTGAAAGAGATAAATGGTGATAAAGGTACATACGCAGGATGGAGTGTTATTCCTATGAGTGGTGGCAATCATCCCTTAGAGGTAATGAATAAGTCTAAAAAGCCTGTAAATGGCAGTTTAGGTATTACTTGGGGTATGTGTATCAATAACGCTACACAGCTTGTAATTAAAAAGATGGAAGATGGAGTACCTGTTGCAGATCAAGTTGAAAAAATAGCTAATGAACTAATGGATGTGGCTGTACATGGACTTGCAAGATGGGAAGAAAGCCAAAATAAAAAAGAAGAACCTAAAAATGAGGATGTTCCGTTTTAATGAAACGAACCCTTATTAAGAAGTTAGATACTGCTTGGTCGAAAAGAATCAAGCAGTATGGTAAATGTGAGGTATGTGGTAAGCTAAAAATATTAAACGCTCATCACTTTCATGGTAGAAGATGCTTTTCTGTTAGATGGGATATAGATAATGGATTCTGTCTATGTGTAGGTTGCCATAAGTTTAGTCCAAAGTTTTCAGCACATGAGACACCTGCTGAGTTTGTAGAGTGGGCAATTAAGCAGAGAGGTCAAAAGTGGTATGATGACCTTAAAACAAAAAAGAACACACCACAAAAATTTATAGATGCAGATTTT
>VMHT01021249.1_pt1 | contig 11226 bp, 13 predicted proteins | sample 4693611 | NCBI WGS metagenome assembly VMHT01 (sample SAMN12280063, study PRJNA550983) | marine metagenome | isolation source: seawater sampled from same location over 5 years 0.02-0.2 micron viral filtrate | place: USA: collected off the coast of southern California halfway between the port... ... | reverse complement strand
TTCTTCTTCTCAAGGATATCAGGTTTATTTTGGAGATATCTTTGCTTATCAATCTCTCGCTTCACCTCTGGAAGAAGGCACGCACGATTCTTATTGATACATCTTGGATAGATCCCCATATAATACTGCTCTCGTTTCAAGAGGTCTTGACGAGTCTCGCATTCACATGCTTCTAGCAATTGAATCTCATAGTCTCCATTTTGAATGATCTCTTTGGACGCAAGACCATATCCCTCTGCAGAAGCTCGCGCGGAACTCTCGTGGCCTCTTAATCTCTCTTTTAAGTCTTTGATGGTTGAGCCGATGTAGAATGATCCATTCGTATTGTCCAATATTCTATATATCTTGCCGTTCATATTATACTCTTGGAATCATAATAATTCTATGAGATAAACGCAAACTTTCTAGGAAATAACCTGAACTCCTGTGGGGCTCCAAACAAGAGTGGATTTGTTCTTGAAGTAGATGAAAGTGGAGATGGGATTATCTGTCAAGAGACTATTATCGAGAGACACTCCCCACTGAAGCGTGGAGAAGTCCTGACCCATACCGAACTGACTGTATCGAATGCCGACACCGAACAAACCACCACCATCGGGGATTTGCTTGTAAGATGTCACCTGAGTACCATTCGCCGTGACAAGGAAGTTGCGGTTCGAGTTCTGAGGTAGGATAGACGATCGATCCAGCATAAACTCGGGGATAATCGCCTCTGCGAACTGTTTCACGAGCTGACCGTCGCTTGTTGCGAGAGTGCCACCGTTCGGAGCAGCGACCGCGTTATTCTGAGCGTCATTCACATTTGTCACCATATCAAAATCAACAGGATATTTCTGACCACCGCGGAGGAACTGAACATTCTTCATATCCACGACAGCTCCTGCAACCTGACTCGGGTAATAACTCGCCAGACCATTCTCAGTCAGAGTGTTTATGTTACTGGAGGGACAGAATGACATAAATACAGACTGAAGATTCTTGAGACCTATATCATACTGGAGCTGAGCGTTGCCTGTGTTGAATGAAGTATAGACCGTGGAGATCGTGTTGAAATCCAGAGCACCCGAGGTCTGACTCGCCATCTGTGCCATCTCAGACGCAGGAATATCATGGACTTCACAGTGAAGAGCTAAGTCTCCTAGAACATAGTGAGCATCTTGGTTATTCGCGGTGAGGACTCCGTCCTGCGAGAAGAGACAGTTACTATCAGGTGAGAGATGAAGTTCAATCTGAAATCCACCAACAGAACTCTCCATCAAGTTTATAGAGTTGCCTGACATACTGAAACCCGATGGAAGATGGCAGGAGAAAGGTTTCTTGTTCGCCCCCTGAACTGCCGTGCGACCCACAGCCGAAGAGACAACATTCACTCGCATAGACTCTGCATTAGGTTCAATCAGAGCAGTATTATTCATATGAGTCATAAGATCCTGCTTCGACGAAGTGAGACCCAAGTAGGATTGCATGTATCGATTGTAGTGTCGGATATGCTCGACAACTTGCTTTGTCTTGTTATGGCGGACTACGAGCTGATCCCACATCGCGTAAATCCCCAGACGATTATCCATATTTACTGGATTCGCATCAGCGGCTAAGACAGGGACAGGCGGAGTCGCGTTATTGCGATACACTTCAAGATTACCACTAATCCGAATCGATCGCGGGTCAAGGATCGCGTTCTGCGATTGGATCGTAAAGCTCAAAACCGGAAAGCCTTGTTTGAAGGAAATCCGTGCATTACTATCCACATTATCAGGTCTGAGCTGAATAAAACGACTGGTCATCTTGCTATATTATGATTATATAACAGGGTAAAATACATATCATAAAATAAAAATATTTTTTCACTTGACTATGTCCCTGTGAGCTTGTGCCATAGACATACCCTTACGAAGCCTTGATGCCATCTTCGCCCGATGTGATTTGCGTTGAGACGCAGAGAGGTCTTTCAAGTCCTTATGCTGAGCCATATGCTTCTTCAAATCTGCCTTTTGTTTATCAGTCATGCCAGATGACTTTGGTTTGGGTGATGACTTTGCCTTTGCTTGCGGGGACTTCATCTTAGGTTCAGACTGTCGCGTGCCTCCGTATCCATATGCCATACAGATAAATCGTATATATAGTAACTTAACATAATATTCTTAGATTAGATTTTTATAGGACAACTCGCGCGACCCCTGACTTGATTTCAAGCCGACGAATGTGATGGACGAAGGTTGAAAACATCTTCGCCTTCGTGGGAGCAACTGCCTCCGAGTAATCAAGGATCACAGAGAAGTCTTTATCTCTCAAGTCCATCACCCCATTATTGACTGCGAAGCCACGACCGATGAGGAAGTTCTCCATGAATGCCTTGAATGAATGCGGGGTGATCCCTGAGTTGTCTAGAGTCTTCTCAAGTTCGAAGAGGTGGAATGCGTCAATAGATTCACGAGTCGCGACCTTCTTTGTGCTGACAGGACGACTTGGGACGAGTTTGCCGTCCAACTGGAACTGAACCGATGACAAGAAATCACAGCAACCAGCGATCCCCGGTCGTGCCGAGCGGAGCGTGACGTCCATAGCATCACGAGTCACCTCGTATGAACTGGAAGATGAGACGAGTTGGGGCTCCGTGTAAGGGGTAGAGTCAGTTGGAACGATAAGAGCGGCCTTCGCCCTCGCGTTGTTCGCATGAATCAGGAATGTCCCTTGACGCTCTGAAGCGAGGAGCGAGTTCTTGTAGTTAGTGTAGGAATGAATATCAAACTCGATGCTCCCACCCGAGCGTGCCTTAGACAACATACCCGCTTCATAGGACGGATCCAAATCTACTTGATGAGCAATCAGGTTCAGGTTCTTCACCGTGTATGTCACGGGGAATGCTGCTGCCTCTTGAATACCGACAGAGAACATCACATTTGCCTCATTCACCCCTGCCGCACCACTACCGATTGAAGCACCACGACCACCACCAGCAGCGAGATTATCAATAGTATTCGCGAATGTCACCTTGACGCGATTGACTCCCGGAGCCGCTGTCGTCGCTGCCATCTCAATCCGAGAAATCGTGGCCGGAGCATAAGCACCACCACCATCACCATCAATATTCGCATCATCACCAACCGCGTTCTGTCGAGGACAGAAATTCACGCATTCGCCGACAATGAAGGGGAAGTTGTCAAGAGAGTCCATTTGGTTATTGAAGTCAAAGAACATCGAATCAATCGTGCGAGCACCACCACCAGCAGCCAGAGTCACGGGTTCAGAAGCATCATCTAACAGAAGTGTATGGATTTGAGGGTTGTTATTACGGCGACGATTGCGGACAACACTATCCATCTGCTTCACAATACGAGCAGCGGGCATCAGATCGATTTCCATGTATAATCCTGTGAGCATATTCGGGTAGATCGCACCCGAGAATATACCCGTGTGAAGGGGGACACAGCAATGAACGACATTCTGCATAGTCGCGATGTCATAAGCAGTCTTGGGACCCGCATCAGCGGCCTTCTTAAACCACGGATTAGTATGAAGATCCGTATACTGACCCTGACTACCTCCTAGTGTCGAGCCTCCCTGCTGATTGAAAACAGTCCCACCCTCCATGAGAGAACGAGACCCCCGCCTTGAGGCATCAGTATCATAATCACCTCGGACAGCGACCAACTGATTATATTCGTTTATCTCTTCAAGGAGTACTCGATCAGCTGTATAGATGCGGATATTCTGGCACATCATACCACCTCCAGCAGGATCCAACTGAAGACGAGTCTTGCCGACATTTCCGACAACGGCAGGGTGATTGATCTCCATGTCCCATTCCAGATATGAATCCTTGCCCGACAGGAATTTTACACTTCTCGGGATTTCAAAAGACACACGACGAGAGGTCGCGCCCACAGTATAGGATAGACCCTGCTCGGCTGGGATCGAAACAGCGGTCTCACCGACCTGAACAATATCGTCGCTCCGCCAGTAACTCATGAATTATACTCTAGTCTAGATTATATATTGAGAGACAAACAAAAAAAATAAATGACCTAAACACTTGCCACTATTTTAAGTATAGAGATGGAAATACAAGGATTCCCCAATTATCTCATATATGATGATGGGCGGATTTGGAGCAAAGCTAAATCTGGGAGATGGTTGAAATCGTATGCTAATAGTAGAGGATATTTGAATGTGAATTTATCCAGAAATAATAAAGGGAAAATGTGGAGGGTAAATCGCCTAGTCGCTATTCACTATATCCCGAACCCAGAGAACAAACCTGATGTAGATCACAAAGATCATAATAGACAAAATAACCATGTCTCGAATCTAAGGTGGGTCACCAAACAAGAGAATTGTGTCAATCGTCGAAAGAGGAATGACAACACTTCTGGGCACAAGAACATATATTACTACAAGACCCAGAATAGATGGGTATATAGGACTGACAATAAAGGAAAGTCTGTATCCAAGTATTTCAAGAACAAGAGTGATGCGATTTGCTACAAATATATCTTTCTCTTGAAACTAAAGTCTAACCTGATATAAATATGGCCGGAGTGTTTTCAGAGGTTTGGAGCGATGAGTGCGAGAAATTACTAGCTTCTTGGAGCGAGAAGGCGAGTTGTTACAGATGGCTCCATGGCCGTTCAGAGAAGAAATATCGTCGCAGATACTATGCATTCTCGATTCCGGTGATTATCCTCTCAACGCTGTCGGGCGCGAGTAGTGTCGGCATGGATTCGTTTATCCAACCAGAAGATAAGGCAGTTGCCTCCGCGATTATTGGATCTGTCAATATCTTTGCGGGGATACTCGGCACTCTCCAGAATTTTTTGAAGGTCGCAGAGTGTATGGAATCTCATCGAAGTAGCGGGGTCGCTTGGAGCAAACTTGGGAGGAACATTTCAATTGAGTTGTCACTCGATCCGAAGCGTCGCCAAAATGCTCACGACTTCTTGAAGATCTGCCGATCTGAATATGATAGGTTGATAGAACAATCACCTATGATCGACGATGATATTATCTCTCAATTCAAATCCAAATTCAAGACATACAAGGTCTCCAAACCCGCAATCTGTAACGGTCTAGACAGATGCATCATCTTTAGCGATGATGCTGGCTCTGAAGAGGATAAGGCAAAGGATCTGAGTGAGTTGGATTTGGAATATCCTGAACCTGAACCTGAACCTTAGATGATTTTGAGACTCTGATGATTATCTAGAACCTTTAGATATGGACACAAGATACTACGAACTATACATCGAGTCCAAAATGAGAGAGAATGAAATAGAATCGTTGTATCGCGATTTAATGTATATCAACCGTCTCGATGTCGCATGTGACATCAAATATCACATGAGGCATCTGTTAAAAATTCAGTATCAAGATCGCAAGATGAAGCGAAATATGGATAGGGTCATAAAAGAGATTAAACTATATTCATTTTATTCTTGGGGCATGTTCAAAGGATCTGATATACTTACCATTATTGAGGAGGCACAGCATTCAACGAAAGTTGTCTGATGAGATCCGTGTTCTCTTTCTCTAAATAGCTGATATGAAGCTTTTGTTTATCAACTATATCCTCGTAATAGTTCGCATTATGTTTCATATCCGCGACTCTTTTCTGAAGTGCCACAAAAGACTTACGGTCTTCGCGATACTTCTTATCCATCTGTTCATTATGAATATTCTTTTGATCTTCAAGATGTCTCTCTAGTTCTTGCTGAGTAATCAAACCCTTCCCGTCCATCACCTTCTCCACTTGTTTCTCTGCTTTATTCATATCTTCGTATAGGCGAGATAATTGCTTCTTGATCGTGTTCCATCTTCGAGATGTTTCAGACCTATCCAGATTTCCCTCAAAACTATCACCACCATAGGTCTCCCACCATACACAATTGATAAACATCTGCGACATCATAACTGGGAATGCTTTGGTTAAAGCACATTTAGCACTCGCATAATTCTTCTCCTTCTTTATCAACTCGACCGAGTGTTCAGGTGCCAGACAGCGACAGATACGAAACATATCTTTTGTGGATAAATCACATGCATTTATGATCTCTTTCTGGCTTATGTTCTTCAATAATAGTCTTACTTCTTTTTCATCAATCATCTTCGGATTCACCAATACTCTACTCATTGTATATTTACCCTAGATTGTTTTTAAATACCTTATATTTAGACCTTTTCTGGTATATCGGCGACAAAACCCTCTAGGGTTGCTCCCACGAACACTTTTGTTACACATACCTCATAATTAGTCTATATATAGGGTTATTAAATATCATCTAGGGTTATTTAGGTATATATGATATAAGGATATAATCTTTGTTCTAAGTATAGATATTATGACTTGTCATTGCTGTAGTGATGTGATTGAGAAGCTGAACATCGAGTATGATGAACTTTATGCTGAAAACGAACAAAACAAAAGGGATATTGTCACTATGTATGAGGAGATGAAATATCTGCGGATTCTTACAGCTAGATATGAATTTGAATTAGAAGACCGTATGGTGCATGAGACTATGTCAATAGCGAAGGTATTGGATCGCCACAAGGATTTATTCACTTCTTCTTCTTGACCTTGCCTCCCATTTGCTCAAATATATCTTTGTCTTTGATTTTCACATCGAGAGATCCGGGCTTGATGGGTTGAGGCATGGCGACATAGTTCGGTTTTGACTCATCATTCTTGAGTGCTTTCTTTGGCTTAGTCTTCTTAGGCATCTTATATTTCTTGTTTGATTATTTTTCACTAGAGATAAATTAAAATATGGGTCTCTAGTATAATATGAGTCTCGTGATCTGTAGCAATAACACGGACGAAGGCGGAGGCCAGCTCAGTTCTATCTATAAACCATGGTCATTCAGAAACGACCTGTCGTCGAATGTCGAGTTTCCGGCAGATTGTCAGGTTGCTCTCCAGTCAGCGAAGATCAATATGGACGGGACGATTATGTTGGGTGATAGGTCAGCAAGGACCTTCTACTGGTATTTCGGCAAAGTGCCTCTCTTTTCAGGAGGAGCCGCATCGCCTTACTATGCGACGGACGCAGGACAAACAACTTCAGGGGTGGTGAAGGTGCATTTATTCGCAGAAACAGAGGGTAAAGTCCAAACTGATATTCAAGGACTCGCCGATGAACTACGGATTGCCTTGAATCGCGCGTGCTTTCACCCGAATCTGCATAATCGTATATTTATCGATCCTAGGTTTGATCCCACGACACAACAATTCACGGGATTTAATTTCACCTTCGGTGAACAGATCACCGTAGGTGCCTTTGCCCCCGCGAATAGTATAAACGGTATGCCGGCATATGCGACAACCGCTCGCATTATTGATGGTTTATGGGGAGCTCAGCGTAAATATCAGGAGACAGCGGGTCTCGAAGGGCGAGCCCCTCCATACGGGGTGGGGAGAAATGTCCTTCTGGCAACAGATATGGGATTCACTATGACAGCAGTCCCAGAAAATTCACCGCAATCGGTAGTCTTGAATGTGCCTCCGTTGAATTTGAAGGGAGGGATGGCCGCGTTTCATCTTGATGGAGTCATCGGATTCGGGGTGAGCGAGTGTCGTTTTGCGTGCGGTTTGACCCGACCTGCCTTAGACACAGATGAGGTAGGGCTGGGAAATGGTCTGATTCTGCCTGAATGGTATAAGTTACAAAATGGGGCATCTCAGCCTCCTTGGGTCAATTATTATGACTACTGTGTCACATGTAATATGTTGAACGATGACCGTCCGGGAGATGGCACAAAGGACTTTCTGCGACTCTTTCATACTGTAAGGAATGCTGATGATACGGGTGGTCATCGCCTATCTACATCGGAACCGTGGAAGCAACTGCTTAAGTTTATGAAGATCCCATATGGCGATGGCACAGGTGGATCAAGTAATACAGGGTGCGATCCTCTAGTCGTGGCTTCTACGAATTTCTCAGCGGTTCATGGATACAATATGAGTGATAATTCACTCAACATCACAGGAGTCTTGTTTCAGGTTGATGGTCAGCGTGTTAAAGTTCAGTTATACGATAATAACCTATCGGTCGCTCACACGAAATACACTATCGCTGAATATGACGCAGCGAGAGTCAAGGGACTCAACTTGAAACCTGTCGGACAACCTGAATGGTGCCTTGTCCCTCAATTTACTATCGCCAACGCGGGAGCAGTCGCAGGTACTCAATCGGGAATCTTTGAGAGATTTGACGGAGTAGATAATATTTGGCCTGAGTTTGATATGGAGGCCGATGGCTCAGTTGATAATATCAATCGTGGGACAACCTCGTGGAACTTGACGAAGATGGGCGCGGGACGAGGTGCGATGATTCGCCAACAAGTCCAAGAGATTCAGCAAAGATTTCAGTATGACTATTCTATCGCGGGAGGATCAGGAGGGGTCACGACCTATCTCTATGACGCTATGGCAGCCGGACCCGCATATAACTTTGCGAGACAAAAGCAAGTCCTCATTCTACAGGGACAAGGAGGGCAAGAAGGATGGTATCGTTTCCCACGGGCATTCGTGGCGAATGCTACACGGTTATTGGGATTCAAAGACAGAGGGATCGTTGATTTCTCCGCGTTAAATGTCGTCCATGACTTCGTGCTCGCCAGTCCATCTGTTCCTGAAATCTTACCGACCTCATCGATCTTCGTGAGACTTCACGGATTCAATCAGGAATCCACGAACGCTAAGGCACGGGGTAAATCCGACATCATCGCACACTTGCCTCGTTTCGATGGGTTAAATAGTGTGGGACCCTTATATCTTGAACCGGCTAATATGGTCTATCTTGACCTGAATAACCCTGCTCCTATCAAGATGAATGCATTTGATCTCTCACTATGTCACTCAAACGAGCAATATGCCACGGGATTATGTGGCACGACCATCATCGTGCTCCATTTCAGGGAGAAACCGAAGTGATGAGTTTTCATAAAGTTTTTCCTATATATTTTCTAAAATCTACAGTCTTGATATACTATGCCTAGACTTGAAGATTCGCTCCAAATCACCATTAAAGACGATGAGCCACAACCATCACCACAACTCACCGCTAATTCAGGAGGTTCTGACATGCCAGAGGGGAAGCAATTGGAAAGAGATCCGGTCATCGATAGACTTATGGACGATGACATTCCACTCGAGGAATCCTTGCCTATGGAGGAGCCAGAGTTCGTGTTGAAACCACCTCCTAAAGACGAGGACTTGTTTGAGGAACCGAGGCCAGCGAATCAAGTCAAGATGCCAGCAAAAGACGAAGAGGTATATCCTATGGATCCTGAATTCAAGAAGAGGACTCCCACAGGCAAGCTACAGAAGCCCAAAGGCATAAACAGTAACGGGAAGAAGAGGAAACCGATGAGTGTCGAACATAAGGCAAAGCTCGCCGTCGCGCGGGAGAAAGCACTCGCCAAGAGACGGGCGAATTCTCAGAAGAGAAAAGAAGAGAGGGAGAAAGCAAATCCTCCTCCCCCTAAGGAGCAAGAGGTCTCTCAACCTGAGCCTGAACCAGTCAAGACCAAACAAAGAGATAGTATCACGAAAGCGGATCTTGAGGAAATATCACTCAAGACAGTTATAGCGATGGAAACGATGAGAAAACAAAGGAAGGCAGAGAAAAAGAAGAAGCAAGCGGAGGACAAATACAAAGGTGAAGTCATGGATACAATCCGGAAAGCGAACCCATCGTGGATGGAAACTTCGGGCATCTATGCAAACTGTTACTAATCACCAAATCCATCCCTTCTTGGATTCTTCACACTCTAACTGCTTCTGCTTGAGATACGCTATATCACCTTGCAATTTTGACACATCGATCCGTAGTTGTTGTAGGATATTCAATATATCCTGAATGAGTGATCTGTTTGGACGAGGGTCGCAATCTTCTATTGAGATAGGCATCTAACATTATCTTATATAAATGTTAGAGAGAGAGAAAAACATATATTATAGTATCATGCATCACATCGAAGAAGACATGGAACTTACGCGAAGAGAAGCCCAAGTGATTTTAACCTTCTATATGTGCGGGGCAATAGTCCTTGCTTTGCTAGTGATAAGCGAACTTCTGGGGATCTAGGCAGCAACCGAAGGGGTGATGAGAGCACTCACGGTAGAAGGTGGAGGAGGAGCTGGTTTCGTCAGCATAGAACCCAGAGAATCACCCGCAGATTTGAGTTTATCTGTCGTATCCTTGGCCTTCTTTTTAATCTTTGCCTCGGTTGCTTCTTCCTCTTCACGCTTCCCGAATCCTTCGGCGACACTACTCGCTACTCCTAGCAACGCTCCCACGGCAGCCGCGGGAGGAAATGCGAATCCTACGATATCGGCAATCCCAGACCCAATCTGAAGGACATTACTCGCCTCCTCCAAGCCATTCTTTCCTGCGAGATGGAATGATCCACCTTTAAAGTCCTCAGCGACCGCATCTACTCCTAATCCGATATTGAAGAGACTTCCTGCATTCTTCAAGGCGACTTTCCCACCACCTTTAAGTCCTGCTTCAATCATAGATTCAGAACCGACTTTTGCTCCAGTTGAGCCGAGGTCTTCTGCTCCCGACTCGACCCCTTTTGCTAAAGGATTCATTTCACTTCCCGCTTCACCCGCATCGGTGGTTAGTGATTCTGCGAGTTCTCCAGTTGTCTTGCCTGTGAGACCTTTCGCAAGAGCATCTGCCTTCGCCTGCCCGACACTTCTCCCAGCTCTGGCGGCCGCTCCAGCATCGATGAAGGCACCGACGGTCTGCTGAACTTCATCAAAGTCCGCTCCCATTTTTGACTGAGCGATCGCGTCTCTTTTACTATCATCAACATCAAGAATATCCTTCGCTATGGTTGATCTTTGAATTGCCAAATTACGATTATGCTCATCGACGAACTGGGAACGCAGATTCGCATACGCTCTCGCGCGCGATCTCGGGTCTGAAGCAACTATGTCCATGATTATAACTATTCACATAAAATTTGATGGGATAGAAAATATAAACTCAAAGATTAAAGAATGGCGACTTACATTCAGGGAGATATTCACGAGGTAATCCTTTCCCTTGAGGACAACAGCATAGACCTCATATATACAGATCCTCCATTCGGCACGACGAGGGCAAAATGGGATCAACCGCTAGACTGGGAATATATGTTTCCGGAGATGTGGCGAGTGCTGAAACCAGAGGGCAAGATCATCTTATATGCGTCTCTCCCTTTCACTTATGAACTCTT
>VMHT01215383.1_pt1 | contig 11228 bp, 19 predicted proteins | sample 4693611 | NCBI WGS metagenome assembly VMHT01 (sample SAMN12280063, study PRJNA550983) | marine metagenome | isolation source: seawater sampled from same location over 5 years 0.02-0.2 micron viral filtrate | place: USA: collected off the coast of southern California halfway between the port... ... | reverse complement strand
TTATGAACTGAACCTAAAGGTATTGTTTCATCATTAAAAGAACTACCAGGAGCCCCTGTTCTCCATCTATCTCCAAATATTTCAATTGTAGACATTATCTGTATATATTATTTTATATATTATTTAAATGAATAAGTATTTAATAAATAGTAACACTAATTATTAAATTATTTTTAGCGACTCCAGGTTTCGATCCTGGGACCTTTGCGTTATGAGCGCAACACGCTTCCACTGCGCCAAGTCGCTTTTACGCTCGAAACAGGGATCGAACCTGTGACCCCCCGATTAACAGTCGGATGCTCTAACCATCTGAGCTATTCAAGCTTTCATTCCTCTCTCTCTCGCAATATATCATATGTCTTTCTCTCTAAATATGTTTTTAATTATTTATTTTTTGGTGTAAATATTATATATCTATAAAATGGATATCCTAATACACTCGTTGTTAAAAATATATATAATAAATAAAATATCTTATTTAATACCTTATCATTCACCTTTTCCTTTATTTCTTTTTTAAATTTTAATATTTTTTCCTCTATTATTGATTTACTTTTTCCTTTTAATGTTATTTTTTTATATAAATTTTTCATATATTCAAATATCGGTCTTAAATAAAATAACATTATCTGAATTAATGTAAATAATAATATTTCTTTACTTAAATTTTTTTTTTCTTTCCATTCATTTTTAAATACCCAATATTTTATACCTACAAACTGAAATAAACCTCCTATTATTGTTCCTATCATATTTTTTATATTATCTTCTAATATCACACTCACTAATATTACTAACACACTTTTATAATAATATAAATATTCTTTATAATCTAACCAAGACTTTATTATTTCTTTTATCATATACATTAATTATATACTTTATTATTTTCTATTAAATCTGTCACTTTATCCACTACTATATTTGTCTCATTTAATAAAGTTTCTATTTTTCCTGCTCCTGATAATACTCCTATTGTTAATCCGCAATTCGCATTTTTTCCTTCCATCATATCATTTACTGTGTCCCCTATTTTACAAACATAACGAGCATTCATTATATTGTTTCGTTCCATTAGTTTATTTATCATATATGGATATGGACGACCTTTTTTTACTTCCTCACTTGATATAAAATCATCTATACTTTCTGATAAATTTAAATTTTTTATTATCTTTTTTTGAAAATTTTTATTATATCCTGTATTTAATGCCACTTTTATACCCTTCATCCTCCAATTTTCAAATAAATCTAATAATTTATCATCTATTAATGTTATTTTTTCATCCATAAAATAACTTTCCTCCAATTTTTTTATTAATATTTTCTCTGATTCCCTCACTAATGGTGCCAATCTTTTTATTGATGATGGATTTAAATTTTTATGTATCTCATTATATAACACTTCTCTTTTATCTCTTCCATACCATCTTTTCTCGTCCTTCTCTGACACCTCACAACCCATTTCTTTTAATGTTTCCCCTAACGACTTATATATTATTCCTCTTTCATTTATTATTGTTCCTGCCATATCACATACCACCAACTTTATATTTCTTCTTAGCAAAATACTTGTCATTATATTTTATATAATTCATTTTATTTTAAATCACTTAATATATATATATGTTTTCTTCTACAAAAATTATTATTTCCTTTTTTATTACTACTATCTTTTTTTTTATTGAGGCCGTTATTCATTATAATATAGGTAAGTTTGGCAAAATTGGCTTTCAATTACCTACATATAAACATATTCTTAAAATTTTATCTACTATATTATTTTTCTCATTTTTATCTTGTTGTGCCACACATTATATTCAAATTGCCATCGACCAAACTATCATTTCCTTAAATTCTAATACTCAAAATATCTTTCATAATTAGTTAAAACTATTTAGATAATTTATTTTATTTTTTATTATATGAGTTCTTTTAAACATATTATTAAAAACTATGAAAATCTAGCTAAACTCGGTAAAGAAATCATTCAACATAAAAAAAATATTAAATCTATCCCTCCTGATAAATTACAAAATGCTTTCTTATCTCAAGAAATTAAAATTCAACAATTTTTTGATAATGCTGAACTGTGTCATATTGACTGGAAAAAAAAATCTCATACTATTGATGAATTTTGGACCGGACCTTCATAATTTAATTATCTATATACTTAAACAATATATATATAAAAAAAAATAATACTATTCTCGCCCATATTAAACCACATAATACTCCTACATTTATTATTTCTATATTTTCTTTTGTCATATTCATATATCTTATTATTATAAATATATATGAAGATTATTCCTTAAATATACTTATATGAGTCAATATAAATTTTTTTTGACTTGTTCTATCATTATTAAAAATGAACAAACATATATAAAAGAATGGATTGATCATTATATTAGTCAAGGTGTTCAACACTTTTTTATTATTGATAATGGTTCCACCGATAATACATTACAAGTTCTTAAAAAATATAATAATATTACCATATTTAATGATACTAGAAAATATCCTGATAAACAACCTGATATGTATACTGATAATTTATTACCTTATTTGAAAAAATATGTTAAATGGAATATACTTGTTGATGCTGATGAACTTATTTTTGCTAATCATAATTCTACCATTTTTCAATACTTAAAAACCATTCCTGAAAATATACATCAAATTTATGTTATTTGGAAAATGTTTTTTGGCACTGATAATAATAATACCAGAATGCAAAATATTACTAACAGATTCAATTATGATTTTTTACATCCACCCGGTGGTAAAGATAAATATCCTTCTTTTTATCCTCACTGTGAAGCATGTGATATTCCTGGTAATCATTGTCATCAACGTAAGGGATGTTTAAATCTCATGTATTTTTTATGTTTTGGTAAATCTATTTTTCGTCCTGATAAATTACTTCATTCTACCATTTGGATTCATAAACAACTTGTTCAAGGTGACACTATTACCAACTTTCATAATAAAATTCCTCAAAATGCTCCTGATACTTGTGTTCCTTTCTCCGCTCCATTTAATGAAAATAATCTTAAAACTTGTGGAATTTATCTTAATCATTACTTTCTCAAAAATAAAAATGAATACGATAAAAGAACCTTAAATGATGTTTATAATACTGAAGATACATTACATCCATTTCATGCTCCACAAAATTTTAAAAAAAGTCATTGGAATTATCAAAAATTTATTAAACTACTCTATAATATGGACTCACAATTTCTTATTGATGAAAAAATATCATCTTAATCTATTTTTATTTTTTTTTGGAGAGATTTTTTAACAATAATATATAAATGATTTCACAAATTTTAAGAAAAAAATATCCAAAAAAATCTATTTTTTTGAAATTAAACCATAACAACACCAAAGATATTATTAAAATTACTGAAAATTCCAATATTAAACTTACACAAAATAATATTCATTCTTCATGGAAACATATCTATGATAAAAATTTATTTTTTATAAATATACCCCATAACACATACATTCATTAAAAATATTAATAATTATATTTAAAAGGATAATTATTAATTATATAATTATAATATTATGAACACTAACATTAAAGAATTTAAACCTCTTATTAAACCTAATCAACTTAGAGATATTTTACCTCTTCCTAATGATATTCAACTTTTTGTTCAAAAATCTAGAACTCAAATTCAAGATATTATTCATAAACGTTCTAAAAAAAAAATTTTTGTTGTTGGACCTTGTTCCATTCATGACGTTCAATCTGCTGTTGAATACGCACAAAAACTCAAGCTTATTTCTGATATGGTTAAAGATAAAATTCTTATTGTTATGAGAGTTTACTTTGAAAAGCCTAGAACTACTGTCGGATGGAAAGGTCTTATAAATGATCCATTACTTGATGAATCTTTTAATGTTAATAAAGGACTCTATCTCGCTAGAGAACTTTTATTGAATATTAATAAAATTGGCTTACCTTGTGGTTATGAAGTTTTAGATACTATTACTCCACAATACATTTCCGACCTTATTAGTTGGGGTGCCATCGGGGCTAGAACTGTTGAAAGTCAAGTTCATAGACAAATGGTTAGTGGTTTATCTATGCCTGTCGGATTTAAAAATAGCACTAATGGTGATATTTCTGTTGCTGTTAATGTTATTATATCCGCCTCCTTTCCACATTGTTTCATGGGTATTACCGATTCTGGCGAACCTGCCATTTGTAAAACTAAAGGTAATCCTAACTCTCATATCATTTTAAGAGGCGGCAATTCCGGTCCTAATTATACCCAAGACTTTATTAAACAAACTCAAAATTTATTTATTCAATCTAATATTAATCCTTCCATTTTAATCGATTGCTCACACGGCAATTCCCGTAAAGATTTTAGAGAACAACCCATTGTTTTAAAAAGTGTCGTTCAATCTATGAATATATTTGAAAATATTATTGGTGTCATGCTTGAATCCAATTTAGTTCAGGGAAAACAAACTTTACTCTTTGGTAAAAAAAATCTATTAAAATATGGTGTTAGTATTACTGATTCATGTATTGATATTCAAACTACACAAGATATTATTCTTTCTTCATATCAACTTATTAATTAATATATTTCAAATATATATACATGACTACTTCATCTACATATATTGAATTATTTACATATTTTATTTATTTATATCTTATACTATATCATTTTATTCACTTTAAAAAATTAACATATACTATCTTAATTCTTTCTTTTTTAATTATTTATTTTGGCACATTAACTATGTTTCCTATATGGCAATGTAAAATATCTTTTTTTTATAACTATGGTTACATATTTTCTTTTTTTTATTCTTTATCCTTAGTCGCTTTTTTATATTTTATAAATTTATTTCATAAAAAACTAAAAAATAATTTATTATATATCTCATTTTTATTACTAATCCCATTTTTTTATTATTTTATGATTAAAATTATTCAACATTTTTACAATTGTGAATCATCCTTTTTTAAAACTTATAGCCCTTTTTATTATTTATTCGTTATTTTTATTATGTTTATTCCTATTATTAAAAATTTATTTTAATTTTTTTTTAAAAGTTTTGTTTCTTTATTATTTATTAAATATGATTCAAATTCATTAAAAAAATCTACCTTTTTATTTTCCAATACTTTATCTACTGTCTTTACTGACCATCCACAAAAATCTGGTTTTGACATCATCTTACACATTAAATATACTGCCAAATTTTTATCTAATTCCTCATCATTTATTTCCTTATATTTTTTTTTAAATTCATCATATATTTTCATATAGGTTACTGTACATTTTATATCCATCCAACTCGACATATGTTTATTAAAAAAATTTTTAAATTCCTTGTTCTCCATTAAATTACTTAAATCTCTTAAAAAATCGTTGTTTTCTATCTTTCTTTTTCCTTCTACTAACCTGTTTTTATTATTATCATACTCTACCAATTTATCCATTTAATATATATTATTAATTAAAATATTCTATAATATATTTTACTAAGTTATATTATATACATGTTTATATTTCATTTACACGAATTCATTGTTTATTTATTTTATATTTACTCTCTTATTATTTTATCTATCTTAATTAAACCATCCATTTCACTTTATTCCTTCTTTATTCCATTTATTGCTATATGCTCCTTTTTTGCTTTAAAATCTTGTCAATACTATCAAAATTTATCTACTGCTAGAATTTTATCTGTTTCTACCCTATATTCCATATCTGCTTCCGCTATTCTTATTTTTATTAATCAAACATGGAATTTTCTTAAAAAATTTACTATTTTTAAAATCTTTTTATTAGCTTCTCCCCTATTATACTATTGGACTGTTAAAAGTTATGAATGCTTATTTAATTGTCCTCCTTCACGTAATTTTAATTCTCTCAAAATTCCATATTATCTAGCTACTATTACTAATTTTATTATTATCCTTTACAAATTTTTTTAATATACTTTTATAATATATATGAGTGATAGTGACTCTGAAAAATATGATGGACTTGAACTTTGGCATGATGTCGTTTCTATTCTTATTCATCCTCCTATTGATACTAATGGTATAAATAAAGTTCCTCCATACAATAAAAATAATTCTACTTTTAAAGATTTTGCTAATGCTAGAGTTTTTAAATTTCAAAGAATATTTTATCATTTCAATCAACAAACTGATTATCGTAACAAACATTCCTTTCATCTTCCTGAAGTATCCAATAGACTTAAACGAAATCCCAATATTGAAAACTTTCAAAAAATACATCATTTTTTAGAAACATTCAGTGATTGGTGTGAAAAAAAAATAGAAGCTATTAATATTTATTTTAATTATATCGAAATTGATGATGATTTCGAATTTATTTTTTCAGATGAAAGAGGTCCTGGTAGTGATTCTAGAAAACAAGCTATAGACAATGTAAAATCTTACACACGTTCTACATTTAAAAAATCTGACTCTACTCATCTACTTAAAATTAAAGATTTGAATAGATTTTTACATTTTTTTAAATTAGATATGTTAAATGTTGTTGATAATATCACTCCTTTAGGTGGTCCTACTCAAGAAAAACAACCTCCATATATTACACAAATGGACCCTTCCGCTCTTCAATTATTTTTTAACTTTTTAACTCAAATTGATAATGTTAATGGTTATGGTAATGAAGATACACAAACTTCCACTGATAAAAATGGAAACAAAAAAACTAAATTTCTTGGAGTTGGTAAAGATTTAGTTAAACCTATTGATGATATTATTAAAGAATTTGAAAGTTCTCGAGCAAAAGCCAATAAATCCAAAAAATCCGCACCTCCTGCTCCTAGCTCTTCCGCTGCCGCAGCTCCTGCTCAACCTAAAGTTGAAGTTTTGCCTCCTAATTGGACTACCAGCATTGATAAATCCACTGGGAAAATTCTTTATGAACATCCTCACGTGTACCCTACTTTTACACATCCTAGAGAACTTGAACCCAAAAAATTAAAGCCTTTAATTTCTAAAAAAATTGGTAAAGACCGTAAAGTTAAGGGTTGGACTATTCATCCTTCCTCTTCTAAAAACGGATTTATTAAATATATTAAAGGTAGTAAAGCACAATATGAAAATCCTTTTGATTTATCAAGCAAACATCGTTACCCTAAAAAAAAATCTTCTTCTTCTTCTTCATCTTCTTCCGGTGCATCCGCTTCTAGAAGAAAACCTAAACCATTCAAAATTTCTGCAAAAAAATTAGGTGCCTTTGCTAAACTGAGAGAAACTAAAGGTGGCAAAAGAAAAACTAAAAGAAGAAAAAAATCTAAAAGCAAAACTAAAAAAAAACGTAAAAGATAAATCCTCTATATAATATTGTTATTTCTTAACGATATTATATTTTTTTATATATTTTTTCACTCCCATAAAAATAAAATGGAGAGAATTTTACCCTTTATCTTTACTTTTTTTTATTATAAAAAAATTTAGAGACTATCTCAATATTTTATTATATAATGGAATGTCACCAAGAAATCTCTACTTCTAATATCCAAAACTATAATTATGTTAAAAATATTTTTCAAAATTTAATTGATAATAATGTTCACAATATTATTTTAGTAGGCTCCGGCTCTAATGGTAAAAGTTATTTAATGAAAGATTGTTGTGATATTATTAAAGATAATCATTACAGTATTTCTCATAACTGCCCATATAATCTTACTGATGATGAATTTAATAATTTTATTAAATTTTTACCTGAAAAAAATATTTTACATTTTAATAAAAATCCTTATTCTTTATATGATATTAACACCTTACAAGGTTGTGTTATTATTGATATGAATCATATTCGCTTTTAATCACTAATATTTATTATAATATCATTTATCATTTATGATATTATATATTTTTTCACTCCCATAAAAATAAAATGGAGAGAAGCATACACATTTTCTTATTTTTATAAAATTGATTTTTAAATTTTTCTTTACCTATAAGATATTTTAAAATATGAATACTCTCATACAAGGAATATGTCTTGGCTTTCTTACTAACCATTTCAAAAAATTTATACCATCTATTATAGACTTTGATGATTCCTTGTTTTATTATAATTGTAATTTCACTATAGATACTAGCTTACAAAAATTCCCTATAACTAATCAATATCAATGTTTTGATAAACCTTGTTTTGATTATAGTAATTCTTATATTAAATATATTTTCCTATTTATCATTTATATTATTATTATTTTACCAAGTATTATTACTTATACCCTTTTAGATAAAAAAGATAGATGTAGATTTATTGGTATTTACATTGGAATCTATATGTATAATTTGATTTAGATTAATTCTTTACACTTTAGTCTTTTGCCGTTGATATATCCAACCTGTTATTATATACTTATTATCACTTATTGGCATATTTCCTCTATGCATATATGTCCAAGTTGTAGGAAATAATAGTAATTTCCCTTTTTCTGCTTTTATTTTTCCATTTGAGAACATTGTTTCTCCTCCTACATCCACTGTATTTAAATACCATATAAAAGCAATCATTCTTTGATTTATATTATCATTACAATTTCCTGGAATACCATCTGTATGCCATTGATAAAAACCTTCATTTTTTTTATATTCCTGTATTTGATATCCTGTATCATTTAATTTCCAATAATCATTTGTTATTGCCTCTATCAATACATCGCTTATAGCATTTTTTATTAAGAATTCCGCATATTCATTTAAAGACTGTGTTAGTTTAGTAGATAGTTTTTTATCTATTTCTTTCCAGAATTTACTACGATCACACGAATGTGAAATATAAATTTCTTTTGTTTTTTTAACTCCTGGATTTAATCCACCTATAGTAAAACCTTCTTCTTGGAATTCTTCTTCTTCTTTAAATTTATTTATTATACTTTCACACATCTCATTTGATAAATTATTTCTTATTTCATACACGTATGGATCATGTGGAGGCATATTTAAAATATATTTTTCATAATTTTTCTGATAATCTTCATAATTTTTCTGATAATCTTTATATTTTTCTATATTTATCATTTATATATAAATATTTATCTTTTATTTTTAATATTTTTAAAGAAAAAATTATAAAGATGACATTAATAGAAAATTGACGGAAAATCTTTCCGACAAGTAATTATTAAAAAACAAAATATTATCATATCTTCTTTCATCGACAACAAAACTACTGAAGAAATATGGATACACTCTTTGATGATATGAGGATGAGTCGCATTACAAAGGCTGACTGTGATGACTCACTAATTAAAATCTTGAAGAAACAACAAGAACTTATTGAACAAAATCAAAAAAAAATTAAAGAACAACAAGAACTTATTGAACATCTATGGGCTTGGGCAGAGGAAAAGGATGATGAGGAAAAAACTCCAAGTGAAGCTGATGCTGAAGCATATCTTAACACCATGTATCCTCTAGAAGAAGAACAAGAGAAAGAGGAACACTATTGGGACTGGGCTGGGGTGGCGGCTGCCCTTCAGGAGAAATACAAGACAGAATGGGACGATACGACCCCCAAACAATGTGAAGATGAGATTGACTATAGAAACTTTAAATTGTATGATGAATATGAAGGAGAAAAGGAGGGATATACATATTTGAATGACGGACCTCAGGGACCAGGATACTATGGATTGAAAACACCTCTTCAATGGACTCCATGTATTTATTAATGTTAATAAATATATATTATAAAATTGAATATTAAATTCATATTTTTTTTAGTAAAAGAAATATGAATTACCCTGAAGCTGTTGTTATTGATGTTGATAATGAACCAAGTATTGAAGGTGAAGTTGTTGGTATTGATAATAGTCCTCATTGGGATATTGCTCAACGCAAAGCATTATGCTGTTTAGTTTTATCAATTACTATATTTATAATTGTTGTTTTTGGATGTATTTTGGCAGAATCATAAAGGAGTTATACTTTAGAGATTAATTATGAATATAGCTATATTACCCTACTGATGCTATTGTGAAATCTAGCTTCTCACAATAACCCAACCAAGGCCACAATATAACCAAGTTTATTGACCCTACCATCTACCCCCACATTATATAATATCTCGGAAATCGGTGACAAACTAAAATACCGGTGACAATATTATAACCTATAATCTACTCTTTATCATTAACCTTTCTATCTTATCAAAATGTATCTTTTTCACTAATATATCATGTAAATAATTTAATAATATATATTGACGATTCATATACTTATTTTATAGTGCTTTTTTTTAAGTAATTTAAGATGAACAACAATAAAATATTTATCGTTTGTGATAGGTTTATTTTCTAAAAAACTAAATGTAAAATCTCCTGGAAACATTAATACTCTTCCTTTTCTTGCTAATATTCTTTTATTTTTATAATTAAATTTTATATCTCCTCCTATAAAAACATCATTAAAAAATATTATTATTATAAAATCTGATTGTTTATTATAATTAAGTATATTTGGTGAAGGTATTTGTTTTTTATTTTTTAAAAAACATGATAATATATAATCTGATGATTTCAAATCTTCCAAATCATTTTTATCTATATTTGTTTTTTTTTGATAATTAAATAATGTTTTATTTATTGTATTTTTTATTATATTAGCTATGTTTTCTGAATTATATCTTTTTTCTTTTAAACATGTATCAATATCTATCATTTCTAACCCATATTTATTTTTTTTTATTAAATAAAATTCTTTATTATTATTATAAAAATCTATTATTTCATCACAAAAACTATTTGATAAAATATTATCAAAATATTCAATAAAATCTCCTTTATAATGTGTTTTATTTAAATTTAAAACATCAATCATATCAGATTTTGATATTAATTTTTTTTTTCTTATCTTTGTTTCCGATATATATTTATACTCAGTACCCATATATCCTCCTCTTGGATGATATTTTTTATTAACTCCATAATCCTCCATATAATTTATAATAATTTAAATTTTAAATTATTTTTAATAAAAGAAAGATTGAAAAAAAATTCTCTCCATTTTCATTTTTTGAAGTTTAAAAAATGATAAGAAACATAAAATATATTTAGTTAAGATTAAATATATATGATAGAGTATAATCTAGTTTTTTTGTTTAATCTTTAATGATAGAGTATAATCTAGTTTTTTTGTTTAATCTTTAATGATAGAGTGAAATCTAGTTTTTTTA
>VMHT01171253.1_pt1 | contig 11228 bp, 3 predicted proteins | sample 4693611 | NCBI WGS metagenome assembly VMHT01 (sample SAMN12280063, study PRJNA550983) | marine metagenome | isolation source: seawater sampled from same location over 5 years 0.02-0.2 micron viral filtrate | place: USA: collected off the coast of southern California halfway between the port... ... | reverse complement strand
TGTACCTGGCTCTGCCCATAGATAAATATCATAATGATCATTATCCGTTATAGCAGGAAATGTTATTGATCCTCGATAAACACGTTTTTCAATTGTTTTATTTTTTAATCTCGCCTTTGCAACTTGAAACAACTGTGTTACAAAGTTATAATAATGGCCATCTTCATTTCTAATTTCCAAACTAAACACACCACCACTGTCCCCTGAAACAGTAAAATTTCTCCTCGTAGATGAGGCTGGTAAATCAGATAAATCTAAATCAAAACTTGTTATTGTTTTACTACCGTATAAAATAGCGTGCTCAGCGTCAGACATTAAAGTACCATCAGGCATGTAGTGAAAACCAGGTGGTGCTATTTGGCCCATAACACTAGTAGTTCTTTGCGTAGAGCTACTAGAAGTAGTTGTGCTTTGTGTGGAGCCACTAGAAGTAGTTGTTCTTTGTGTAGAACCACTTGATGATGTTGAGCCTCCGTATCCGTTTGCCATAATTTATTTTTTATTTATTTACTACTTTCTGATACATCTGATCCAATTGAAAATAATTCTATTTTTTCTCTTGAAGCGTTAACAAGTTTTACTTCGGCATAATAGCCTTTTATGCTTGATGAGTTTACTTCTTTATTTTTACTAAACATTATATAATCTCCTGATACACCAGGGGTTGCTGGTGTTGGTAAGGGTATTGCTGGATTAGCGTTATTATCATAAGATACTACAATACTATGTTTTGGTACAGCTGGAACTGAAGTTGTAGAACCATCATTAAAAACAGCCGTACAAACTCCAAAAGTAACTATAGTACCAACCGCATTAATCGTATTGATACCACTACCACCTGAAGTTGTGGTTGGAGAGTAATATATAATATCTCCAGGTTGTAAGCTAACGTTTATATTTCCACCAAATGTTAAAGTTTGTAATAGCATTTTTATTTTTATTTAAAATTAGTTATATGTACAAATAGTGTAATTACCGTTGGTAGAATTTGTAGCATCTGTCATATAATTAGTAGAAGAATAGCCTGGACTATTCCAGTTTCCGGTAGTTGGAGGACTAAATTGAGAAAACTTAGGTGTAGCATTACATGTAGGGCAATAGTTAGTTGCTAATACATCTAAACAACCAGGTACCACCATGAAGGTTTCATGGTGAGTTATAGCGCCCCAACCATTTGTAATTACTATCTCTAGTTGGCTACTTGCTCCCTTGTTACCTGAAGAAAGATAACTACTTAAATTACCATTTACAGCGGCTGTAATGTGAGCATCTCGATCTGTACCATCTATTAGTTCCCATAAGAATCTAGGTTTTATTCCGAACGGTTTTCCAGAGTCTAAGACAGTATTATTTGCTATCGCATTTATAAGTCCTGCTTCTAAATTACGAGTACCTAGTGGTTTGGCCACGTTTCTATCATTCTGTACAGGAGAGTTATCAGATAAATGAGTGTTACCCCAAAAATCTATTTGCGAACTAGAGTTTAAATTTAAATTTGAATTTCCAGAGTCATGCATTCTCATGTCATAGATTCCAGCAAAGCGAGTTCCCGTAGTTCTATTGTCTATATGTATATTCATTCTAGTTGCTAAAACTTCACCACTACCTAAATTTGGGTAGTAGCTCATATCAGGACACCCACCACTACTATCATCACAACTTATTGAGAACTCTATACCATGTTGTGACATTGTACCTAATGGTAGTATTGTTCCAAATTGGGGATGTGGTATCGAAATGCCACTTGTTAAAACGTTGCTATTATAACCTGAAGTTCCATTTGCGTGAATTGTAGTAGTTATAACTGGTTGTTGAGTAAAGTTCATACAACCTTCACCATCGCTACCACTATGCTGTAAAAGAGAAGGATGTTTGTCTACATAAACAGGCGTGTTTGCGCTTGAACTAGTGGGAACAGTCGTGACATTTGAATAATAATTAGATGAAAGATAACTGTTACCAAAACCAGTGTCTGTACAACCCGCAAGACAATCATCCCCCGCGTTACCAGTCAAAGTTCCATCGTCAGTAAAATGACCTTCAAAATTATAACTCCAAGCACTACTTCCAAAGCAACAACATCCATTTGGAATCATTGTTCCCGTACCATCATCTCTCTCACAAGATACTGTTGCTGATGGCGAGTAATTATTAGCGTTGCTATCTGTACAACCAATAATGTTATACGTACAAGAACCATCATCAACTACAGTACCAGTTAAAGTTAAAGGAGTACCGGCTAATGGGTGCATAGCACCTGCCGTAACATATTGGTCTTGCGGGGGCAACGCGGTGCCAGTGCCACCATCAAGATATATATAACCGTATGAACCTGAGTAATCCATAAGATTTACTATACCAGGCCATGAAGCTACAGAAGGGGTAATACTATCTAAAAAACCATAATTAGCCGCACCAGGATCCGTACAACCTTGATAAATACATGAGTTATCATGTATAGAATTTGGATCGTTGAAGATGATAGGTGGTGCAGTGTTAGTAGCAGCTCCGTCTAAACAACCTATAGGTGGATAAAGACAAGAACCATCATTAACATTAGCTAAAACATTATAGTTAGTTGCTGATAAGCAGTCAACACCAGGAGTACAGTTTGCGGGAATATTACTAATAAATCCAGCTGCGCCACAATTAGTACCATTACAGCTACCATCATCTATACAACCTGGTACCGCAGGGATACATGAACCATCATCAACAGTAGCGTAGTAAGTCAAACCATCGATTGGATGTACAAATGAACTTTGGTTAATTGCTAAAGGATCTGTACAACCAGTGTAAGTACAAGAACCATCATCTGCAGTAGCTGCAATGCCAAAATAGTTATTCGCTGCAGGATCCATACATCCCATCTGTTGAGGTGTAGATTTAAGTTTTTGAGCTTGGTTCCAATTTCCAGGACCTGTATTAGAATTTGTATTACTACAGTTAGATCTTATTTGAATTTTATATTGAGTAGAAGTACTTAAGCCTGTTATCGTATATGATGTAGTTCCTACAGGAATATTAGGAATTTCAATATATTGCCCACCTGGATTTACTCGGTATCTTAAAGTATAGTCAGAAATCGGAGCGGTAAGTGGTGGTACAATAGAACTCGGTGCTGTCCACGTTACTTGTATACTGTTTGGAGTAACAAGACCAGTGTCAACATTTTCTACAGGGTGGCAGAAAGTACACTTATTATCATTACCACAATGTGTAGTACCATACGTGTAGTTGTTAGCAAAAAATGCTACACTACCATCACAAACGGTACATGAGCCATCATCAAACTGAGCTGAAGACTCGTAATTACACGCTGATGAATCCATACATCCTGGAATCGCCATTTCACAATAATCAGGTGTTTCAGTATTTGCCGTAGGGTCATAGTTCAGCGTTCCAGTTGGTTGCATACACCCATAAATTCTTGGTTGGCAACATTCATTATTTCCTGCCGTAGTATAATCTCCACATGCTGTAGGATCCGCTGTTGTAGGTAAACAACCAACAGTAGCACTAGGGCCACAAGGCGTATTAGGTGGTAATACGTTAGCAGGTGGTAAGTTAAAGGGATCGTTAAAAGCAGCGTAACTATTTATGTACAAGTGATAATCTAAACGATCCGGAAACACACCCATTTGCCCATGATTTATCTTCCATAATACATTAGGGATAGTCTGACTGATAACTTGTCCATTCCAATACTGAAATTGGTTTGGATCCATACTGCTATCCATACAACCAGTAATTGTAGGTGTACAAGTACCATTATCAACATTAGCTTGTGGATCATAATTAATTGCAGATGGATCAGTGCAACCTTGATATTGACACGTATGTGCCCCCCAAACTGGATCGCTTGGATCTGGAGATGTATTAGCATCGGTAAGTACATTAGAACATGGAGGTCCACCTGGTGCGTAGCCAGCTGGATACGCTGACGGTAAAGTATTAGTACCATGAAATATATCACATCCCGCAGGAAGACAGACTGGAGGGTTTGAAAAATCACAACCAAGTGGAGTTCCAGAGTTTGGAAAGTTTACGTCAGTATTGTTAAAATTATCAGCACTAGGATCCAAACAACCAAAGATAACAGGTATACAGCAATTACCACTAATAGCTTCGTTATCATCAGTACCATCACAAATATTGCAACATGGCGTGTTAGCACCTGGGTTGAAATTAAACATCGTACTGTCTGTGCACCCAACAACTGTAAACTGACTACTACCACTTAAATTACCTAAACCCTGGAAAGATTTATCCGCGCTATCAAAACCTCCCTTACCAAATTTATCTATAGCCATTCTTTACCTTTTATATAATTAAACCATTTGCCTTCTTTTTCTATAAACTCCCTTATACTACCTTCTTCTTTGTCGGTTTCTATTTTAGTAACATACCAACCTGTTTTAGCATTTAAATTTTGTAGATTATAACCAGCTGTGTTATTAGCTGCTATAGTACTATTAGTTATAGTATAAACAGGTTCTCCAGCACTGCTAAACTGACCATTCCATGAATCTCTATCAAAAGTATTGTAACTTTTGAGCATTTTCATGTGCCCTTGGGATCCCTCGTAATTTATAGTATAAAAATCTTTAACACTTCCTGGTGAATCATTTAGAATAACATTGATACTTGAAGCTTTAAAATTGTTATAAAAAGTATTTCTTTCTACGGTATCGTCGTTAGCGCTCATTTCGGCATGATGTGTATATAATTGCCCATATTGAAAAGTATAATATTTATTAGCACAACTAATACCATTTTCAGGTATAAAAGATTTGAAACTAACCCAACCTTTTACATTTTCTTTAAATGAAACTGTTTTACTAAAATTATTACTACCAATATTAGGCAAAGTAATATTATATTCATCACCTCTATCATCATAGCTACCAATTAAATTTTCCGCTAATTGTAGTCTACTTCCAAACCAGTCTTTCATACCGTGATCAGATATAGGTGTTAAACCATCTCTAGATAATCTCATTACTTTACCTCTAACTTGATCGGTGAAGTATGCTCTATAACCTTCTGACGCAAATGATTCTGGATTTTTAGATATACCATATTCTGCCGAATAAGGAGTAGCAGTTCCTAAAACTTTGTTTGTAGCAGTAACATTAGTATTACCATCAGCGTTAAATAGTGCGTCTTTATTTGCTAGTATTTTTAATATTCTATCCTCACAAAGAGTTATTAAATCTCCACTTTGTCCCCACCCAGCGTGTAACCTTTGAATACTACCATAAGTAGGATTTATATCTTTAGTTATTTTTTCAGCTTGTATAAATTGATTTAAATTGTTTATTCCAGATGTAGAGTTATATAAACCAGAGTATATCAAACCATATTGTCTTCTTTCAAGTTTATATTTATCGTCAAGTGTTGCTGATACTTTTGGTCCTTTATCTATAAATACGGAATTAAAAGTATCTCTAACTCTATTAGATTCAACACCGTTTCCAAAAGAAAAACAATTATGCCAACCAAGACCAACTGTGTTTAATATTTCAAATTTAGCAAAATAAGAAGCTGATATAGTTGCACCTGTTCCAATGTGTGTAATACCAGTAGTTACACTTATTGGATCTCCATTACCTAAAGATACAAGTGATCCTACTGTATAAGTACCATCTGATCTAGTAAATGTAAATGTATCACCCACGTTAGCTCCATAAAACCTTATAGTAGACTCTACAATACCATTACCAAGCCATCTAAGTACTCTTGGACCAAGATCATCTATTGTGCCTATATATGGCGTTTCAAAATTAATTTGTCCAAATAAAGTTCCTGATTTACTAGCAAACCCAAGTGATCTTATTTCACTTCCAGCTGGAGCAAATTGACTACCATTTATATTTAAAGCAAGCGGTATAGTATCACTAGCTTCATGAAATATATTTAAATCAACATCTTCTTTTGGTTCTGTTTCAAATATAGCTGGATTTTCTGGAAAAGGTATATCATTAGTGTCTTTAATAAAATCTAATTCTATTATTTCTATTGGGCATAAGTTAGTGTCTATAGTTGTGCCATCAGTAACAAAAGGAGTGTATCCATTGTAACCTATATTATACCCAGGATTTGCTACGCTTTCTAATGTTAGTTTAAAGGTAATTCTACGGTTAAACCAAGGCATGTTATATACAGAATGCACTTTGTTATCAGTTGGAAAAGATGAAGGGAATGATGTAGGAACACCACTAGAGGCATTGTCAGCTCCTGGATACTCATAATTTCTTAATCCATCAGTATAGTTCCATTTATTATATTTTTCTATATGTTTTATTTTCCAAACAGTTAAATCTGGGTCATTAGTAAATCTTATATTTTTATCAACTACTAAGTTATCTGCAAATTGTTTAGCTTGGGGGTCAAATATACCATTATTGGGCATTCCCGGCGCTACTGTAGCCGCGGCATAAGGACTAAAAGACCAAAAATATTTCCAATTTCGTGCCGGTCGTAAACCAATCCAACTTTGATCTGCACTAGCCATTAAATCTTCATCATAATAGTTTCTACCTGGTCCTATATAAGATATATCTATAGTGTTTAAAGAAGTATCAATACCACCACCAGTACTGTGAAACTCATAATCATCTTTATTATTACCATGTCCTAATCCATTTTGTTTACCAACAGGTGCCCAAGGAATAATACTTAGCTCGTTTTGTTCCATAGTATCCGAACTAGTACACTGAGGAAGACCTATGCTTCCACCATAAAAAACAGAAAAATCCTTAGAAACACCAGTTTCATCATCCCAAACACCTCCTTTTGTTAACCAAAGCGGATCTTCGCCAGCTGAAAAAGCCTCGTCTAAAACCCATCGAGAACCACCATTAGTCACAGAAGTATCTAATTGCGATTGGATAGTTCGCCAAGTGTGCCTACTCCAGTAAGCGTCAGTATCAACAGGTGTACCCATAAGTCCTGCCGCAGTTGAAGTAAGAGGACCTACGCCTTGAGAAGGTGACCAAGGAAAACCAGTATTATTAAAATTATCAATAGCAAATGCTAAGGCTGTTGAATGCGTTGAAATCATATTACTTGCAATTCCATCAGGCGAAGGAATTTCAGTTGAAAAGTTTTTCAATAAACCAGCGTCAACTTTTGCGATAACACCAATATTTGCAAGTGTACCTTGTTGGACTATAGCTTCTTGTACATTTTCATCTCTTAGTATTTTAGCAAAAAATCTACCTTGAAAAGCGGCTCTATTTTGAACCACTTCTTGAGCTACTTCAAAAACCAAGGCCTTTTGCGCGGAACCAGCAATACTTATTAAATTTGCTGTCGACGCTCCTGTTGACACGCCACCAACTATAAAATTATCAACCTCATCAAATTTATCTTTTAATCTTATTTCGTATTCATTATCATCATCTATAATTTTAACATTATCAACTTCATGCCATTTTGTATTGTTACCCGCAAAAACACCATTACTATCAACTGTAGATATTTTTATGTACATAGGATTATTAACAATTGGTCCTCCATCACCATTTGTTGTTTGATTTAAGTGAAAATTATGCAATAAAGTATTTTCAAGTCCATCAGTTTCGACACGAAATACAGTGTTACTAGTTCCTGGTAAAAAATCATCATTAGTAAAAAACCTATCACCAACATTACTATCTATTACTTTTCCTAAAATAACTTTTCTTGTTTGTATGTATTCTGGTGCTTCGTTTTTAATATCTAAGATTTTGTATTTTGCAGTACTAGTTTCTTGCTCTTCCGAATTAAATCTCTTTTTTAAATACAAAGACGTTTCTAAATCTACTTTATCTCTATCATTAGAAGCAAAAGAAAGCCAAACATTACCATCTTTTGCATCATAATGTCTATCTAGCGAAAGATTATAATATTCTGTAGAAGTCTCTTTTATGTAAAATTTATAGTGAGTGGCCCAGGAAGGATGATTGTTTGTTGTTGTTACTTCTAGCAAACTAGTTTTTATAGAATCAACCTTTTCGATACGTATAGATCCACTAGAATCAGATAGCACTGGGGTTTGTCTATTGTATTGGTCACAATATACAACTCCTAATTGATATTTTCTTAATGATTTTATTGATTTCTTTGTAAAACCATCAAATCTATCTTTTAGTTTAACATTAAAGCTTGGTCTAAGGTTGTCTAAATTATAATTTTGTTCGTAGTTACCATACACAATTCTATTACCTGTTAAATCTTGAGCTAAAGCTTTTTTAGGGACATTGTCAAATGGCCTAAGTAATTGATTTGAAGGTACAACAGCTTTTATTGTTTCTTCTTTTATTTTGTAAGAATTAGAAGTCCAGTAGTTATCAGTAGGTTTTATTTCATCTATAGTGTAAACGTTTGGAGAGTTAGATTCTTTATATAATATATCAACTTGAACTACACCATCAGGTATATTACCTTGTATTATATTAGTTAACTCTAATTCCTTTAAAGTGTTTTCCATACCTAAATTATAACCTTTATTAGGAAGATATTGTGATACAGCATCTATATTAAAGTCACCAGGCATAAAAGCAACATTAGAAAATGGTCCATATGAAGAATATTCACCATCTTTATATCTATATCTAATAGCAAATCTTGGGAACTTTAAACTATATAATTTTTCACCAGATCTATCTAGATCCACACCATATGGTTCTTCTGTATTTACAACATCAGAATTTATAGATAAAATTTCGCAATAATAAATTAGAGGATCTGCTAATATAACCGGTAAAATTATTTCATTTATTTTAATTCTAATACCATAATCTATTATTGGAAACGTGAAATCTGTACCATTGACACCTTGCTGTAAAAACAATATATCGCCAACTTCATATTGTAATTCTTCAGGAAAATCTGTATCTATTGAAATGCTTATGTTGTTACCAGGTTTTTCATTTCCAAAATTATAACTAAATTTACCAAATAAGTTACCTTGCCTGCCAGCAGTCATATTTAAACTTGGTGCTTGTGTTGGTGGTTTTTTAATAACAGTTATATGTTCTTCTATAGCTACCACCGTATTCGAAGTGTTAGTTATATTTCTTTCGTAATTTATAAAATTAGTAGCAGTTAATCCATTGGGATTTGTTCCAGCTACACTACGCTGTATATTTATTTTTTTTGGTTCATTAATATTGTCTGTCCAAAACAACATATCATCAACTATATTTAATCCTATAATAAGATTATCATGATTAAAATTTAAAACTTTAGGTTTTTGAATTAGCATTCTGTCGAATCCAGTAGAATTACCACTCATACCACCAGTTGGTAAAACTAAAGTTTGATCAAATACAACGGTTCTTATAGTATCAAAATTAATTACTACAGTTGTAGTACCTACTGGAAATAATATAGATTGGTTACTAATACAGTCTACAACAGTTATAGTACCACCATTAACATTTGGTGTTGGAATACCTAAACTAGAAACGCATCCAACCATTGTTATCCCACCACCCGTAAGAGTTACCTGTTGGCCTGGGGCGGTTGCAGTTGCTGTTGTCAAAACGTAATTAGTTACATCTTGTGGTAGACTCAACTGATATATATTTGTCATTTTAGGTGTTGCAGTTATACCTTGGTCTATCACCGCATCAATCCTACCGCCTTGCCAAGCTCTTGCAATACTAACACTAGATGGATCAGAATAACTAGCGTGCTGTCTTGAAGCAATATCACTATCTAAAAAATATTGACCCGTAAGAGTAGGCATGTGTGGTATATTATTACTTAAATTTAGTCTGTAAAAGTAATTAGGCCAAGGATCTGTATTACCAATACCCGGAGCCGCTGTTAAAATAGGATTTGCCCAAGGTCCAGCAATTTCTATAGCAGCAGTGATTGTTGTACCAGCAGGAAGAAATGGAAAGGTAATAGGATTTCCACTTGGGCCAGTTATGTCAGCTGTACCAGGTATATCTATAGTACCGTCACTAGCGTCAACAAATAATTGAATTTCTTTATAAAGAAGGTTATTCACATCTATTTGGTTGTCTGTACCTATAAATATACGAGTCATATCAGTTGTATATGACGTAGAAGAACCGTGATTCCATTCGTCTAAAGAAGAGTCCCATTCAACAAGAAAATAAACACCATCTATAACGGTGGCACTAGTGGCGCTGTTACCACTAGAATCTTGTAAAGCATTTAAATCGCTAAAACCATATGTTTGTTGCCCATAATAGATATATTCATAGCTCATATCTTGAATAACATCTACAAAAGTTACTACTGATTCTAAATCTTTAACTGAAGTTATTTGTACTGTATTACTTGTACCACCTTCTGTATCAATACCGGTAACCATCCAACCTACTTCGTTTTGAGATGTGCCTAAATCTAACACTAATTCATCGTAATTACCGTCAAGAAACACACCACCACTTGTAGCTGATACAAAGGTGTGCGCATCTACAAATACAGGTTCACATCCCGATCCATTTGGTGCAGTAGGATTGGTACGCATAATCATATCTCTTAAAGAATCACCAACAGCATAATCACTCATCGAGCTTATATCACTACCAGAAACCAACCAGTATAAAGCATCGTTTTTTTCATCAGCAACAGAACCAATAGTTTTGTAATTATCTTTAATAGGATTTGAAGTGCCAGTATAATTACACCCAAGTGTATTACCTAATATATTTTCGACAGCCCCAACATCAGATCCTTCTGAAGTTGACACTTGTATATTCATTGCGTCTCTATATTCGCCCTTAGGAACAAGTCTTTCATCAAGATCTTTGTTCATTTTACCACCGGTAAAATTATGCTTTATCTCTGGCATATACTAGTGTTTTATTTGTTTTGATTTACCTCTTAAAATTTGAGTAATTTCTTCTAGTTTTATATTTGATAATCTTAGTTTTGCTTTTCTTATTTCAGCAAATCTTTCTTTCTTATATCTTCTAACTATATATTCCTGAGTATTTGCTCTTGTAGAAAGTACTGCATAAGCTATGCTCTTGTAAATTGCTTCTTCTGCAAATTTATGAACTTGCATCTCAGCGTTAGTACCAAGACTATCGCTTATATAATCTATTATTACAGTTTTTCCTGAAACATTAGAGCTAAAATGTATTTTTCCAGTTTCTTTATCTATATAATAAGAACCATTAACTTGAGCGTGTTGTGGGTCTAATCCATATCTTCTACCTTCATTTGGCCAATATATATCATTTTGATAATCTTGACTT
>VMHT01115626.1_pt1 | contig 11228 bp, 13 predicted proteins | sample 4693611 | NCBI WGS metagenome assembly VMHT01 (sample SAMN12280063, study PRJNA550983) | marine metagenome | isolation source: seawater sampled from same location over 5 years 0.02-0.2 micron viral filtrate | place: USA: collected off the coast of southern California halfway between the port... ... | reverse complement strand
TTATTTAAAATATTACGTGAGAATGTATCTAAAATATTACGTGAGAATGTATCTAAAATATTACGTGAATTTATAGTTTTTTTTATTTAAATTTGAATCTATTTATATTATCAAAACTAAAAATGGAGGTTCAAGGATTTCCTGATTACTTGATATATCAAGATGGGCGAATATGGAGTAACAAAACCAATAGATTTTTGAAACCAGGTGATAATGGTAGAGGGTATTTATGTGTAGGATTAAGAAAAAATGGTAAAAGTTATACAAAATATATACATCGTTTAATGGGTAGTAATTATATTGCAAATCCAAATAATTATTTAGAAATAGACCATAAAGATAGAAATACACATAACAATAATATTGACAATTTAAGATGGGTTACTCACAGTCAAAATCAACATAATAAAGGAATGAGAAAAGATAATAAAATTGGTATATCAAATATTATGTATATGGATTCAAGAAATGCTTATAAATTTGAAAATATTTATATTATCAAAACTAAAAATGGAGATACAAGATTATCCAAACTATTTGATACATCCTGACGGACGAGTTGAAAATAAAAAAACTGGTAGAATATTGAAACCAGGTAATAATAAAGGGTATTTATATGTAGTATTATGTAAAAATTGTAAAGGTCAAACAAAATACATTCATCGTTTAATCGCTATTTATTATATTGCAAATCCAAATAATTATCTTGAAATAGACCACATAGACAGAAATAAACAAAATAATAATATTGATAATTTAAGATGGGTCACTCGTAGTCAAAATAATCAAAATATGGGAAAACAAAAAAACAATACAAGTGGTATTAAACATACTAGATTTGATAAATTTAATAATCGTTGGATATATAATAAAGTTCATAATGGAATTACATATACATTTAGTAATAAAAATAAACAATTAGTATTATGGGTAAAGTTTATTCATTCACTATCAGTTAAACAATTAAATTAAAATTTGAAATATATATAAATATAACCGTATATAATAATATAAGTTAAAACGGCAGTAATGCCTATCAGGGATTGGCACTTTTGCATCCATTGTGATGAAATGTACGACCACAATGTAGAGCGTTATACGAATTGTTGTCAAAAATGTTATACTAAAGTATATAATACTAAAAAGAAATCAAAATTAAATGAGGCACTAGACAAGATCAATATTAAAGATAATCAAATCAAAAGATTAAAAGCACAGATGAACGAATTGAAACGAATAAATATGGCACAAGAAGTTACAATTAGAAGATTGACAAATGAAATTGATTCGTTTAATTGAATATATAAATATATCTGTAGTGTATATATGACAGCATCAACAGATTACAATTACACCTATGATCCAATGAATGTATGTAGAGTATGTAATATCACTTATGATGAGAAAAAATGTAAATATCATTTTTTTTGTCAAAAATGTTATTATCAAAGTCGTAAAGAAGAAATCAAAAAAGTTAAACGCAAATGGTATTTGAAGAACAGAGACAGAATACTCGAAGAAGCATATTTTAGAAGACAAGAAAAAAAGTTTATACAAGATACTTAAATATAAGTATATAATATAATATAAGAAAGAATGGCGATGTCAAAACCTATTCCTGATGAAATGCCTTATACATATCAAGATGTTATTGATTCTAAAATATTAAGTTTAAATAAAATTAAAAAAAATTATGATACATTATGTAAATACAAAGCACTCACTAATGCTAAAAAAACTTGTGGAAATCCAATATTGTATCATTATCAGTTTGAAAATCTATTGAATTGTCGTAGAGAAGGAAAACCATTACTGAAAGAATTATTTGATGATGAAGAAGAAAAACAAAAATTATGGAAAGCAACAGTTAAATTGAATCGTAATGATAAAAACCCATATCCAAGAGCGGTTGATGTTTATGAATGTAATAGAGTTAATCAAAGTCCAGTTGTGTTTTTCAAACCTGCTACTGCAAAATATATATACACTAAATATAATGCTAAATCTGTATTGGATTTTACTGCTGGATGGGGTGGGCGTATGCTTGGAGCATCCAGTATGGATATTGGTTATATGGGATTTGATACAAATATTAAATTGAAAGAAGGTTATGATAAAATGAAGAAAGATTTAGAAATAGGTGAAGAATGTAGTATAGAGTATGAAAGTATGTTAGAAATGAAAGATGTTGATAGTTTCCTTGAGTTTCTTGAATATGATTGTGTCCTTACATCTCCACCATATATTAATCTAGAACAATATGAAGGTATGCCTCTGTTTGAATCAATAGAACAATATTTTAATGAGTTTCTTATTCCATCTATGAATTTATCATTCAAACATCTCAAAGTTGGAGGTGTTATGTGTATCAATATCAGTCAAATAATATATGATAAACTTACTAATGATTTTGGTTATAGAAAATGTGATGAAGAAGTGGATTTGAGGCAAGGTGAGAACTTTGCTACAAAAACAACTGATATATGTTTTGTATGGAAAAAAGTTGAACCATTCACATCAATAGATATTGATTATTTATCTCAATTACATATTTTACTAGATTATAATTATCCGTTTCTTATTGAAATTAAGAATTGGATTAAAAAGAAAAATAACTTCAAATATATAATGAAAGCACATATTGAAAATCTTAATAAAAATAAATTAATATGGTTTGATATAGGATGTTATTGGTATGATAAATATTTTGATAAGAAAAAAGAATGTGATAATCTTGTTAAAGAAAATGAAATATTAAAGTCAAAACTTGCAAAGATACAAAATATATTGTAAGTTTGAATATTAAAATTTTAATATTATTAAAGATATAATGGATAAACAAATAGCATTCACTCTACGATACTGGTATGATAAATATTTTAATAAAAAAAGAGAATATGATATTCTTTTTAAAGAATGTCAAACATTAAAGTTAAAATTATCAAAGTTAGAAAATAATTAGTAAGTTTAAATATTAAAATTTTAATATTATTAAAGATATAATGGATAAACAAATAGCATTCGCAATCCCTACAACCAGCAATAAACGAAACTGGACTGATATTAAAGACACATATTTATATCAATCTTTATCTAAATTGAAATATGAAAAAATAGATGTTTATATCGGTATAAATAATGATGATGATTTTTTAGTTAAAAACTATGAAAAAATACCTCCGTTTCTACCTCATTTAAATTTAATATTTATTATAAGTCATTATGAAAAAGGTAATGTTGTGTCAATATGGAATCATTTAACAAGAGTAGCAATACAAGATGGTAATGAATATATTTACTGTATTGGGGATGATATTGAATATCCAAGTGATAAACTGTGGTTGCCGTTAATGATTACTAAACTTGAATTAAATAACAATATTGGATTTAGTGCAGGTGATAGTGGAAATCCACAATTACCTATGACCCAATTTATGATCCATAAAACTCATTTTGAAACATTTGGATTTGTATTTAATCCTCTACTCAAGAATTGGTATTGTGATAATTATTTAAATGAATTATACCCTCGTAAATATATAAATTATTTTGAATATATTAAACTAGGTAATAATGGTGGAGAACCTCGTTATACACCTTTGAATGATGCAAAACTTTATAAAATGTGTGTTAGACGAGATAAAAAAAAATTAAACAAATTAATTAATTAAATTCAAAATCCAATTCCAAAATCCGTCAGTTTTGACTTGACCGCCAACTAATAGATAATCTATGTCATATTCAATATCCATTTATTAATAATATATATTTTATTTTTAATATGTAATTTAATCACTTACTTCAAAATATTTGTCATATTTCTCATCAAACTCTTCTTTTTCATCACTTTTATCAGGTTCTTTCATCTCCTCAACCAATTCGTTAAATTTATCATTTTTTTTTTTGAGTTTATTTTTCTCATATTTTTCCTTCATCCATTTTTTTATCACTTTATCCATTTTTTCTTCGTATTCTACTATCTCTTTTTTAAGTTTTTCATTTTCTTTAACCAATAAATTATGTTTTGTTTCCCAATCTGTTTCATCCATTTCTGTACCACTCATAATTTTACCAATTCCCTTCAACAATACCAATTTTTTTGCACTATCACATCCTTCAATCAAACTAATTAAGACATTCAACGCTTCTCCAGGACTTTTGATTGTTTTTGACATTTTGTAGTATCTCTCTATATGCTTTCTCGATTATATATATATTCAAATTTTAATATCTTTTCTTTTTCTTTTTCTTTTTCTTTTTTGGTTTAAATTTACATTCATAACACACCCTATATTTTGTATCAGTTGGTTTATAACAATCTAAACAATATAAATTACAACAAGTAGAACATAATTGAGTTCTTCTAGTGTTAGAATGTATCTCACAACATACAGGACAACATTTCCTATATTTGTTTCTATAATCAAGATATACTGTATCGTAAAATTGTCTTATGCAGTCAATTCCTATAATCTTAAACTCATACTCATCTTCATTTTTCTTAATATATATATAGCACTGCCAAGTTATATGATGACCGCAAACACAACTACTTTTATGTGGAAGTTTGGTATTTTCATCTATTCCTAATAATTTTTTATAAAACTTCCAAGTATTCATATCTGCACTATCTTTATTACCACCACAATATTTCCAACCTTCATTATATAACTTATTAACTTTTTCTAATCCTTTTTTTGTCGTCATCTTTTACATATCTACTTGATTATATATATAATCAAATTTTTATGTATTTAATATCTAAATTTTCTAGCAAACTCTATGTCTGCAAAAGTATCTATATCTACTGACTCATAATCATTAACTACATAATACTTGAAATTATTACCAATTCTTTTACCTTCTTTACAAGTTTTCTCGTTGAAAATGAAAAAACCATTCGAGTGTTCAAATACAGATTGTAGTTGTTGAGTTGGTAATACTTTTGATTTATCATAATTAACAGGTTCTCCATTATAATCACAAAAATTACTGATTTTTCTAACACTTAATATTGAATCTAATTTATCTCTAATCATTATATTTAATGCAGTTGTCATACTATCCACAGAAATAAATGGACTTGTAATATGTGTTAATATATATATATCACTTTTTACTAATTTAGCAAAATTATCTATAACCTCTTGAATTAATGTTGTTGGTCTATCTAGATATGGAGACCTCTGTATAAAATCTATTTCAGGTGGCAAGTTTTCTTCAAAATCAGCGTCGCTACAATAACAATACAAATTAACATCCTTATCTTTGTTTGCTTTTTGAAAAGCAACCAGTCGTTTAAATGTGTGTTCGAATAAAGGTTGTCCTTGTAACTCAATAAAAGATTTATCAGGTAATCTTTGATTATTTAGTTTAATTGGCAACAATACAGAGATCTTCATTTATCTTTAATAATATAAAAAATATCATATTCAAACTTATAATAATAGTAAAATATATATTAATAATGTAAAATATATATTGAAAATGTATAATATACAAAGTGATAAATTCAAGAAAAAACTTCTCACAGAAAAATCCCTTCAAGGCAAATATAGTTTTATTCTTGATTTTGAGGGTTTGTAGAATATACATATCCAGTTATTATTCTACATATAATTATGTTATTCTACATATCTAATACAACATCACTCAAATTGAGAGTTATATTCTTTGATTTCTTAATTTTATAAATAACAGATGAAGATTCACTAACATCCGCTAATGTTCCGTCGGGATTATGAATACTTGTAGTTATTGAATTAATTGTAAATGGTTTAGTTGCCGTAAATTCAACTCCTTCTTCTTCTTTAGTATAGTAATCTGCATAACCATTCACCTTATTCACAACTGCTATAATAGGGAGACGATTACCGAGAGATGCTATAAAACTATCTTGTGCTATAATATTTGAGCGAATTAAATAATATGGACGAATTGTTTTTCTTGGTAGATTACTTGCTCTAATAAATGCAGTTGTAGTATCTTGTGCGATTTGTGGTAAATCTAATCCAGTTTGTCGTTTATCAAAACTCATCCACCCAATACCTGTTGCAGTACCTGGAGGAGCATTTGCTTTTGTTTGCTGATAATCACCTCCAATAATACTATATCCTACTGTATATGCCATTGTATAATTATAAAATGGTGCTCCTGAACGATTTTGAGTTTGTGCTAAAATATCAGTATTTTTAACTAATGAATTAGTTGTAATTCCATTTGTATTTGGTTTTGATGTATTCACATTAAATATTGTTTGATAATTACTTGGATTTGTTGGATGTAATATATCATAATCAAACCCTAATATACCAAACATACTATTAGAACTCCAATTCAACTTATCACTTCCAAAATTATTCCATACAATTCCCGAATGAATATCATATACAGTCCAAGCACTTAATGCTGTATTCATCCTTTCAAATGTCGTTCCAGTAGCATAAGGATTAACCGCACCAGTCCAAGTTCTAAACTCCGGATTAGGATATTCTCTATAACTATTATATGGCACTAAATTAGGACAATAACTATTTTTCTTTACTCGTTTATTTATAAAATAAACTTCTTGTTGAGGATTACCATTAGGACTGGAATTTGGATTATTAGTATAAGGGTCACCAGCATCACTAAAATTACCTGCATATTCAGGACTGGATAAACCACCAAAAGCAAATCTATTACTAACAGTATCAAAATTAATAACTGGATTTAATGCTCCTAAATATAAAAACTTAAACTTATCAAAACCATTAGCATACAAGCGTCCTCCTAAATCTTCAAATAAACTTAATGATGGTGTTGCAGCATCTTCTACATATTGACTACCACTTCTTGCTTGATAACTTCTCGGTCCTCTTTCCGCCCAGTTAAACATAGTTTTTCCACTATGTAAAGCAATCATACTGTTTCCGTATGCTGAAAAGTGGAGATCATATCCTATTGGTCTTGAACTTTCAATTTCATTAGAAGCATTAAATAATTTTGCTCCTATTGTATCATATTCATTTACTAAACTAAATCTTACAGATATATAATTTTGTCTTTCTCCAAGTGAATCATTGCCTCTAAAAAAATATCCACCCCATTTATCATCTTTATTCCATCCGTATTTTTGTTTATCTAAATTATTTCGTTGGTCTTTATCATAATCTACAAATAAAGGCAAACTTGTATCTCCTATTAAAGTATCGTCTAATGGTGTATCGCTCACACTACTCGCACTATTAACATATCCCCAATTATCACATCCTAATTGAGTATTTAATGCTCCTGACACATTTATATGCAGAAATCTTGTTTTATCTACTGATATTTTATCTGTTTTATTAAGTCCATTCTCTTCTAAATAAAACTCAAACAATTCAGGATATAATCCTTGAGCGTCAAATAATTCTTTGAACTCATCTAAAAAATAATTACCAGTTGAAGCATTTATGTCTTCCCAACCTATATTTGTTATTATATCAACTCCACTAGTATTTTTGACTACCTTTTGCTGAACTTGTTGATAAACAAAATCAGGTCTATTTTTATTAATTTTACAACCAGCATCATATATTTCAGGACGCTTCACCCCTATATGATGAAACGAGTTAAAATAATCTAATGTTCCTTGATTATATGATTTCCAAGTATCCGTTCTAGAAACAGAAAAATCTATGCCACTCCCATTCTCAAAAGCACCACTATAAAATCCTCTACTCATATCTTGTAATAATGATGATTCTGTAGCAGATTCAAATGCTTTGAATAATGGTGTTTCTGTTATTCTTGAATATGGCGTCTCTTCTATATTTCTCTGTAGTGTTGGTAATGTAGGCATTCTTATTCCTGCTGAACTTGTATTAATAGCAAATACACTTATATCTCGTTCAGTTGTAGTATTTAATTGTTCTGTTATACTTTGTGCTATATTTTGTGGTGTATCAAAACCAGTATCTAATTCTATTGATTGTAAATCATTTACAGGATGATATATATTTATGGCAATATCTCGTAGATAATGTCCTTTATTACTAGGTGTCATCGCTGTCACATAATCTTCTCTAGTATTAGCAACAGGAAACCAGTTTGTTTTCTCTCGCCTATATATTTTATATTTTGAATTATCATTTTTCTTGACAAGATGTGGTTTATATTTTGCACTACTTGGCACATCAGGAGTTGGAATTGGTTGTGTTGATGAATAACCACTTGGAGAAGCATAAACAAATTCGCTCAATTGATGGTCTGCTCTACACTGCATATACCATTCAGGACGATTAGTATATACTTCTCCAAAAGCATCCGCTGAATATACCGCTGTAGATATTCCAAGAGCATCAATTAAATAATTTGGCACCCAAGTATTAGTCATATATTTATTAATAGCAAGTGAAACAGTATCTATTTCAGGAACAGCACCACTTGGGTAAGTAACAGCATATAGTGATTGAATGTCGCTTAATAAATTAGATGTAGCAAACCTTCTCGGTAAATGAAAATATCCTTCTCCGTTTGTTGTTTTGTAATAACTATTTGTAAAAAATATCTTATTATCAGCAATATCAAATGTTTTTGTTTCTATAGTGGTCGTAGCACTTGCTTTCAAATGTGAATTATCCATTAGATATGAAACTTGACTCCCTGAATGTATATTTTCGTATGGATTGAAACTTGTAGGAGCAAATACTATATCACCAGTTTCACTCGTAGATGTATATTCAATCGTCATTTGTTTTCCAGTTTTTTTTCCTAATATTTCAATAACTTCGCCACCTGCTCCAACCTCACTAACATAAGCAGAATTAACACTTATCTTATCTCCTTCTTGTATATGTATTCCGTTTGATTGTGTATTTGTAAATAATGCTGGTTTATTTTCATTATCACTCGCATTATATTCAATTGACCTCAACCTAGAACATTCTATTAATTGAGTATCTATATATGATTGAATATCAGGTTGAACCTTTGACATACTATATATATACTCTTAAGATTATTATTTATATTGTTAAAAAAAGAATATTTTAAAATAGAATATATTTTTCTATTTATAAAAATAAATTAGGGTCTATCATTAAAAGGTTATTGTCATTCTGTCTTCTTGAGTCCAACGCTCCTCCCCAAGTTTTTTGATAATTGTATCTTTTGCGAGAGTTGATTGTATCAAGTTTTCTCACTCGTTCTCTATTTCTCTCTTTCCATTCTTTATCATATTTTTTCTTTCTTGCAATACATTTTGGATTATCAAGGGTTTTATCTAACTTGTATATATTTACACAATCAATTTTATTTATCCAATAACTTTCTCTTTCTCTTCTATTACTTTCATTACAAGTTTCCAATAATGTAATTGTAGTATTTTTAACATCTAATTCTTGAGAACTTGATTTATTGCCATTTTTTCTGTGGTCTCTATGTCTTGATTTTAATGTTTGTTTTGTTGTTCCAACATAATTTTTGCCGTTTATGTCCGTTAGACAATACACAGAAACCATTTTTATATATATATGTTTTAGTTTTTAAATAACTAACGACGCACTCAAGCATCGGAAGTAGAGAATCTGCCATCCTCAAGTGTAGCAATCCTCACAGATTCAACCCATATCCTTTGAGTGCGAGAACCTCCATTAGTTTGATAAGTTGCTTGGTATTCAATACCTCGAGAATTAACCCTTTCATTTCTATTAAGACGATGCGATTGCCAACAGAACGCTCCCTTCGTTTTTACCCTCATATCACATCCTTCAAATGTATCTTCAGCAACAGACAATTCAGTTCCTTCGCCACAGTATTCATAACGAGTTACAAACGGCACCATTCCTTTCGATTGAGCAGTATTGTGCTGGTGATGAGCGTAATTATCAACATCAATAGGATATAACAAATGATTATTATATTTTAGATTAAGAGTAATCGAACCATTACTTGTTCCTGAACCAGCAGGTGCTAAACTAGAATAACTGATTAATGGATTAGCAACTCCAGTCAAAGTGTCATCTTGAAGAGAAGCAATAACATTAGTGACAATTCTACCGTTGCCACCAATATTACGAACTTTAAGAGATGCAGCATCATCTATAGTTTGTTTAGATAAACGATATATATTGTATGTAAGTTGAAGAGACCTATTCGCATTTGCGTATGCCTCCATCATCGATTCAGGGTAATATTGGTAATCGGCAATCAACTTTGTTTCCGAAGTATCAATATCGAAAGTAATACTTTCTGCGGCATCCTGCCACATTCTTTTAGCGTTAGAACTGAACTCTAATTCAATAGTGACCTGCTCGGTCATCATATAAAGTGGAAGTTGCTGATACTTAAGGAAAGGGAACAAATCGGAAAGGTTGATTTGAAATTGTGCTCCATTCTTCAATTCAATAAAAGATGGCATAATTATTTCATCACTTGCTAATTCACCATCCATTCCAGTATCAATATATACACCTCTACTTTTTGCTCCACTTACACTTACATCATACGCCATATTATGATTCATTAATCTACCAGTTGTAAATATTTCCCTCTCGGTATTGTGTTCGTTAGACAAAAACATAGATTCGTATGCCGTCAGCATATTACTATCGCGAGATTCAAATAAAGTTTTTCCGCCACTTGAGATCCTACAATTTTCAATCAAAGAAAATACACCAATATTTATTGGAAAGTAAGCACTACGAACTGCTCCTGGATTTGTCATCTTAAAAACTAACTTGGAGTTTGAATGCAAAATACCTTTATTTTCTAGACGAAATCTGCATTGCGTCTGCGAATGCTGTACAGGTTCGAGTATCGATGTTTCTACATCAATAAGAGTATCAGTTTTGATTGCTCCTATTCGAACTAAATCGGGAATTTGTGTTTCAGTAGTTGAGGACATAGGATTAGATGCGAGTGCTCTTGAACTTTGTTCCATATTTATATATAATAATATATAATATAAAAAAAATAAATGTTAAAAAATATTTTTTATTTGATATAACTTGATATAAACTTAATGTGTCAATTCAAATACAAACTTTACCCATAAAACTAATGGTTTAGATTTTGAATAAAAATGAAATTTATTACCAAATTGTATTTTTGTGTATGTATATGCGTCTTTAGGAATAATGTATCGTATATTTTTTATTCCAGTTTTATTATCACTTCTTATACTTTTAAAAGCATTACAATTTTGTATAGCATTAACCCATCTCAAATTATCAATATTATTGTTATGTTTATTTCCGTCAATA
>VMHT01091576.1_pt1 | contig 11231 bp, 13 predicted proteins | sample 4693611 | NCBI WGS metagenome assembly VMHT01 (sample SAMN12280063, study PRJNA550983) | marine metagenome | isolation source: seawater sampled from same location over 5 years 0.02-0.2 micron viral filtrate | place: USA: collected off the coast of southern California halfway between the port... ... | reverse complement strand
GTAATACATATAAACTAACTGGAGCGTTTGCTCCGCTAAATCAAATATTAGGAACATTAAAGTATTCTAGATAATATTTATATAAAATAATATAACAGGACGTTAAAATGGCTAAATATAAACAACCAAAAAATGAAAAGCATAAAGCTAGAAAAGATTTAAAAGATTATACAGGTGAAGGAACAAATGATTGTCAATGGGAGGCGTCAGGAGAAATTTTACCAGGTGATAGAAAAGATGATAAATTTCCAAATCCAGATGATAAAATATATCCATTTGTAGCAAATCATGATAAAGATCAAGAAAAAATAACAATGGTTCCAGAACTTAAAGATGCTGATAGAGTATATCCTATTAAAGATATGCAAGATGGAAATCCTAAAATGGCAGCACACGCAAAATCAACATTTGAAAAAAATGTAGAAAATGATGCTGAAGATTTAATTGATACATTATCAAAAAAAGATGGAGGTTATATGTCTCAAATAAAAAAATTAACAAAAGAACAAAAAGAAAAATTAGTTCGAGAAATTGTTAAACGTCGAATTATTAATTTTATAAATGAACAAGAAGAACCAGAAGAACCAGAAGAACCAGACACACCAGATGCTACTGATACACCAGAACCTGCAGCTGCACCAGATACTCCTAATGCTCCAGAAACTCCAGAAATAGCTCCAGAGCCAACAGCCGAACCAGCTAGTCCAGAAGAACCAGCTAGTCCAGAAGAACCAGCTAGTCCAGAAGAACCACCAGCTGATACAGATAATGCAGGAAGCGATGCTAGAATTGATAATTTTGTAAAAGCATTAGAACAAAAGCCAGGTACAGTAATGCAAGTTAAACTATTAATGAGTGTAATAAAAAAATTATTAAATAATAAAAATCCAAAACGAAAACTTCAATTATTAGCTTTCATGAAACGATTAATTGATAGATCATTGCAAAAACAATCACCAATAGAATAAAAATATGTCAAAAAAGTTACAAAATATAAAAGCCATTCAACAAATGTTGGATGGTACCCATAGATTCCAAACTAAAAAAACAACTGGATTTTCTGATGCTAAACAATTAGCTGACAAAAATAAGAAACGTGAAATTGGAGATATATGGGAGGAAAAAATAGGAAACACCATTTATACAATAGAACAAATGGATGGATTTCGTGTTAAGAAACCAAAAAATTCAATTAAAGAAGAAGTTAATAAATATTTAAATTCATATCCTAATTGTAGAGAATCATGTTGTAAAACTAGTTTTAATCATTTAGATAAAAAAATGAGAACAATTCATGGTATGTGTTTTGATTGCGTAATAGAAATGGAACATGATTTAAGAAAACAAGGAAAATATCAAGAATATGAACAAAAAAAAATTTATGAAAATGCAAAAGCATGGATTGTTAAAGCAGAACAAGATGTTGAACATTTAAAAAAAATATATACAGAAACACAACAGTATGTAACTAACGCAGATGGTGCACTAGAAACATGGGATGCAAAAATGTCTGCTGACGAATTTGATGAAACAGTTCAAAAACAATTCGAAGAGTTTAAAACAAATTTTTTAAATAATTTAAAAACAACAAAGGATAACAATGATTAAAAAATATTGGAAATTAATAGTAAGTATTATAGCTGGAATATTTGGATTTATATTTTTATTTAGCAAATCTTCTAATTCAAAAAAATCAAAAGCTGCAAAGAAAAAAATTGATGATAATACTAATTCTATAAATAAATTAGATGGAAGAATTGAAGAAATAAAAAAACAAAAAACAGCTGTTAAGAAAAAAGCTGCTACTACAAAAAAGAATATTGAGACTGTTAAAAAATTAAAAAAACAATCTCCTCCAAAAAAAGTAGTAAAGTCAAAAGATGAAGCGGTTAAATCAGCTGCAGCAAATATAAGAAGAAGAACTAGGAAATGAAAAAAATTTTTATTATATTATTTATATGGCCATTAATAACATTTAGTCAAACAGTAGATACATGTTTTACAAGTGAAGAAATTATAGATATTTCAGAAACATTGGATTCATTATACTACTTAGATTCAATTAATAATGAAATTATTTCTCAACAAGAAATATTAGTGTCAGAATTAGAAACAGTTATTAAATTAGATTCAATTGAAATGTTGTATACAACTAAAAAAATAAGTTTATTAGAAAATAATATTGAATTGTATATACAACGTGAAAAATATTTAAAACCTAAATGGTATGATCATAAAGTTATATGGTTTGCATCTGGTATAATAACTGCAGTAGCAACAGGAAAAATGGCCGTTGAAGTACTTCAGTGAGTAATAAACAAAATATTAAATTAATAATAAAAGAGCAATACAAAAAGTGCGCAGAAGATCCTGTTTACTTTATGCGTCAGTATTGTTATATTCAACATCCTACAAAAGGTAAAATTAAATTTAATTTATTTCCATTTCAAGAAGAGTCATTATCTACATTACAAAATAACAGATACAATGTTATTCTTAAATCAAGACAATTAGGTATATCAACACTATCTGCAGGATATGCTTTATGGTCAATGTTATTTAATGAAGATTTTAATGTATTAGTCATCGCAACTACTCAAGACGTAGCAAAAAATTTGGTAAGTAAAGTTCAAATAATGAATGAAAATTTGCCAAGTTGGTTAAAAACAAATATAATTACAAATAATAAACTATCATTAAAATTTGCAAATGGATCTCAAATTAAAGCAATATCAAGTGCATCTACTGGAGCACGATCAGAAGCATTATCATTATTAATAGTTGATGAAGCTGCATTTATTAGAAATATTGAGGAAATATGGGTAGCATCTCAAGCAACATTATCTACTGGTGGAGGAGCTATTGTATTATCTACTCCTAATGGTATTGGTAATTGGTTTCATCAAACATGGGCAGACGCTGAAACTGGCGTTAATGGATTTGAAACAATCAAACTAGATTGGAAATTACATCCAGAACGAGATCAATCATGGAGAGATGAACAAACACAATTATTAGGAGAACGAGGTGCAGCTCAAGAATGTGATTGTGATTTTATATCATCTGGACATACTGTAGTAGATGGATTAATTTTACAAGAGTATGAATCAAAATGTATAGAGCCAATTGAAAAGCGTGGTTATGATAATTCATATTGGATATGGGAATATCCAGATTATACAAAAAATTATATTGTAGTTGCAGACGTTGCTAGAGGTGATGGAGCAGATTGGTCAGCTTTTCATGTAATTGATGTACAAGATATAAAACAAGTAGCAGAATATAAAGGAAAACTTCCGCCTAAAGACTTTGGTAACATGTTAGTAACAGTTGCAACAGAATGGAATAATGCATTATTAGCTATAGAAAACGCAAATATTGGATGGGCAGCAATACAGCCAGCATTAGATAGAAATTATGAAAACTTATTTTATACATATAAAGATGATGGATATGTCGACTTAGATATACAATTAAGAAAAGGATATGATCAAAAAGATAAATCACAAATGGTACCAGGCGTGTCGACAACTTCTCGAACAAGACCATTAATGATATCTGCATTAGAAATGTATATGCGAGAAAAAAGTCCTGTTATACATTCTAAAAGATTAATACAAGAGCTATTCGTATTCGTTTGGTTAAATAGTAAACCTCAAGCACAAGTTGGATATAATGACGATTTGGTAATGAGTTTTGCAATTGCTTTATGGTTACGTGATACAAGTTTAAAATTAAGACAGCAAGGTATTGAATTGAATAAAAGAGCTTTATCTCAATTTCAAAAATCAGATACAACCATTTATACTAATAAAAATAAACATTCTGAACAAGGATGGGATTGGAATAATGGGTATGATAATGAAAATTTAACCTGGCTTCTGTAGTTAGTTATATTTATATTAAATTAAAGATAATATTATGGCGTCGTTAAGAAAACGTTTACAAAATTTATTTAGTACAAATGTCGTAGTTAGAAAATTCGGCAAAGAAAAATTACGTGTTGTTGATACAAATCGATTACAATCAGTAGGAAATATTTCTGCTACAAAAATAACTGATCGATATTCAAGATTACATGGATCGAATAGATATGGATACGGATCATATGGATCTGCTTATGGAGGGTATGATTCAAATTACTATTCACAACAAAATAGAAAACAATTATATACTGATTATGAAATGATGGATAAAGATCCTATTATTTCTTCTGCATTAGATATATACTCTGACGAATCAACCTTAGAAGATCAGTTTGGAGATATATTAACAATAAAAACTAATAAAACACATATCCAAAAAATATTATACAATTTATTTTATGATGTATTAAATATTGAATTCAATATGTGGCCTTGGATAAGAAATATATGTAAATACGGAGATTTCTTTTTAAAATTAGATATATCAGAAGGAATTGGTATAATTAATTCAAGACCATTATCTGCATATGAAGTAGAAAGAATGGAAGTATTCAATGAAGAAACAGGAGAATATGAAATTAAATTTCGTCATTCTATTACAGAACAAATTGAATATGATGTTTTTGAATTAGCACATTTTAGAATGTTATCAGATTCAAATTTTTTACCATATGGTAGATCAATGCTAGAAGGAGCAAGACAAGAATTTCAAAAATTAACAATGTTAGAAGATGCAATGTTAATACATAGAATTATGAGAGCTCCAGAAAAAAGAATTTTTAAAATTGATATTGGTAATATTCCGCCAAATGAAGTTGATTCATTCATGGAACAAATTATTAATAAAATGAAAAAAGTTCCTTTTGTCGACAAAGAAACAGGTAACTATAATTTAAAATTTAATTTAAATAATATGTTAGAAGATTATTATTTACCAGTTCGTGGAGGTAATAGTCAAACACAAATAGATACACTACCAGGAATGCAATTTACTGGTATAGATGATATTGAATATGTAAAAAATAAAATGATGGCTGCTTTAAAAATACCTAAACCATTTTTAGGATATGATGAAGGTGTTGAAGGAAAAACTACATTAGCAGCTATGGATATACGTTTTGCTAGAACAATAGAAAGAATTCAAAAAATTGTTGTATCTGAACTATCTAAAATTGCTATAGTACATTTATATTCTCAAGGATTTGAAGGAGAAGATTTAATTGGATTTGAATTATCTTTAACTCCTCCATCTATTATATATGATCAACAAAAAGTTACATTAATGAATGAAAAAATTCAATTAGCAGTTGCAATGAAAGATTCTAAATTATTGTCAGATAAATATATTTATGAATACATATTTAATATGTCTGAAGATGAATGGTTACAAGAAAGAAATGATATAGTTGAAGATTTAAAATTACGTTTTAGACAAAATCAATTAGAACAAGAAGGCAATGATCCAACGATAACTGGAGAATCATTTGGTACTCCTCACGATTTAGCTTCAATGCATATGAGTCATGATGATGTAATGGATAAAGATCAAGGAGGCCGACCTCCCGAAGGAATAAAATATGGACAGCATAAGAATCAAATGGGATGGGATCCAACCGGAGCAAAAACATTAAAACAAGCAACTAGTACTACATTTCAACCAGATTCTAGATATAAAAAATCTATTAAAGTTGCAACAGAAAATGCTGATATACTAAAGAAATTAAAACAAAATAAATCAAAAATCATAAATGAAGATTCAAAAATAGAAGATGAAAATCTTTCTATGTTGGATGAAAACAATATTTTATAATTTACTTTATATTTATATGAAAAGAAGTATGCACTAACATGAAAAACTTAAAACATTCAAAGTATAAAAATACCGCTATTCTTTTTGAAATGTTAGTAAGAAAACTTACGTCAGAAACATTAACATCTGATAAAACTGTAACAGTTGAAATAATTAAAAAATATTTCGGTAAAAATACAGCTTTATCAAAAGAATTACAGTTATATAATGCACTAGTTAAAGAAACAATTAATTCAGAAGCAAAAGCATTAGATTTTATTAGAAGTTGTAAAGACTCTCATAATAGATTAAGCAAAACATCATTAAAAAAACAACGTTATAATTTAGTTAAAGAAATTTCTGAAAATTTTGATTTTCAAAAAATATCAAAAATACGTATAAATAATTATAAAGAATTAGCATCTATATATAAATTATTTGAATATAGTGAAGTTGATAATCCAAAAGTATTGTTAGAATGTAAAACTTCAATTGTTAATCATTTAATGGGAAAACAAGAATCAATTGATACATCAAATGCATTAATTGAAACGTATAAAACTCATGATAAAAATGTTAGATTATTAGCATATAAAATTTTAGTAGATAAATTTAATAAAAAATATTCAACATTAGATGAAAATCAAAAACAAGTTTTAAATAAATTTATTACTCACGTTAATGATTCAGAATCAATTAAACAATATTTTGAAAAAATTATTCCTTCAATTAAAAAAGATTTAAAAGAACAAGTTAATAAAATAACAGATGCTGCTACAAAAATAAAAGTAGATAAATTATCAGAAATGCTTTGTAATGTAGAAACTATAAAAGTAATCAAAGAATCTCATGTATTAACTATATTGAGATATTATGATTTAATTAAAGAACTAAAACAGGTAAATAAATGAAATCATTATTAAAACAAATTGAATCTAAATTTCAAAATTTACAAGAACAAGATCAAGATGGTGATAAAGATCAAGACTTTGCAGATGTTCAAATTGCAAGAATGGTAGCATCTGGAATGTCTAAAGAAGATGCAATAAAAAAAGTTAAAGGTAAAAATTATAACGAAGAAGCTAAACCTGACTTTTTAGATCTAGACGGAGATAATGATAAAGAAGAGCCAATGAAACAAGCTGCAGCTCAAGCCAATGAAGCTACATATAAAGTAGATGATCCAAATAAGATTCCTAAAGATTTAGAAGATGATGATGTAGTAGATTTAACTGAAGATGATTTAGCTGAACAAAACGTTACTGCAAATTTAGACGGAGGAGCTGGACCTCCAAAAACGCCATATGCGTTTGGAAAGAAAAAAAGAAAATATACATACGCATCAGTATCAGAAGCTATGGATCAAAAATATTCAGCAATGATTGAATCATATTCAAGATTTGCAACTGGTAATCCAAAGTCGACTCCATCGCAAACTGTGAATGGTACTATAAAAGAAGTAGCAAAAAAATTACAAGAGATAGAACAATTAGTTAAATACACTTCTAAATTAAAAAATGAATCTGGCATAGCTGGATCAACATATGGAAAATCTACTCATAATGCATTAAAAAGAATTTCTGAAAGACTATTGAAAATTTCTGAAAGAGTTAGAAGTTTAGGAGAATAATATGAATAAAGCTTTATTAGTAGAATATATGCCATTTAAACCAATTGGTGCTATGAATGAACAATCAGGAGCTAAATTTGGTGTTCCTGGAGGATTGGTAGTACAAGGAGTATTACAACGAGCAGGTGCTAAAAATCAAAATGGTAGAGTATATCCAAAAAATATATTAGATCGTGAAGCTAAAAAATATCAAACAGATTATATTGATCAGAATAGAGCATTAGGCGAATTAGACCACCCAGATTCTTCAGTTGTTAATTTAAATAATGTATCACACAATGTTTTAAAAATGTGGTGGGATGGTGATGATTTATGTGGAGCTGTACAAATATTAGAAACACCAGCTGGAAAAATTTTAAAATCATTATTTAAAGCTGGTATTACATTAGGAATATCAAGTAGAGGTTTAGGAAGCGTAAAAGAATTATATAAAGAATCTGCAGTAGAAGTTCAAGAAGATTTTGAATTAATATGTTTTGATTTTGTATCTAATCCATCAACGCATGGAGCATTTTTAAGACCAATGAATGAATCAAAAAAAATTAATAACAAAAAAAATTATCAACAAGTAAATAATATTATTACATCAATATTGTGTGATAGCGGCAAATGTAGGATTTTACCATGAGAATAAAAGAATTATTAGAAGCATTAGAAAGAGAACCAATACAAATAACTACAGAACAAAAACAAGAATTTTTGCAGTCTGTTAAATCTTTTTCTCAATTAGGTGAAGGTGTTTATAGCAAAACAAATTTAAAAGAATTATGTGAAAAAGTAAAGCATATGGTTGAAATGGCTAATCAAGTTACACTATCTGAAGGAGATTGGTTTGACGGAATTACCGTTAATAGAAATATGAAAGAAATTGCTAATTCATATAAAGTATTTGAAAAAACAGCTCAAGAAATGAATGTTTTACAAGAAAGATTAACTGCTGCATATGAAGATATTGGAACAGGGTTGGGTAGATATTTTGAAATAGATTAATTTTGATAATTGAAAAAAAATTATTATAATAAAGGAAATAGATGTCAAATATAAATAATATGTATCATCAGCATTTTGGTTTAAAGAAAACAAATGAAGCAGATCTGGTAAATAAAATATCAGACTATAAAGGAGGATTTCTTTATAAACTAATAGATCCAGCAACAGCAGGAAATGTAAAAGCTGATATCCAAGCATTTTTAAATAAAAAAGGAATGCATGTTATTAAAACAAGATTTAACGACGCAGCTGGTAAAGGATTCTTTTATGTTAGATTAGGAGAAGATCCTGCTAAAGAATCACAAAGAATACAAGGATTTGTAAGTCAGTTACCAGAAGTTTCAAAATTTAAATTTACATTAAGACCAATACAAAAACAAGTTACAAATAATTCAGATAATGAACAAGCAATCTAAACACCACAAATCAATAGTTCCAGGAAATTCTTTTTCAACAAAAGTAATTAATAAAGATATAAATTTTGCAATTAGAAATTGGAAAAAACAAACTAAAACATCTGGTATACTAGATATATTAAAATCAAAACAAGAATTTCAAAAAGCAAGTATTTTAAAAAGACAAATGCTTTCTGCAGCTAAATACAAACAATATATTCAAACATTAAAAGAAGATTAATCTTTTTTTACTTACTCCATATTTATAGTAAATACGTTATCTCTATATAGCGTCAATTATTATTAATATTCTTATTAAGATTTACAATAATCTTATTTCCAACAAAAAATTAAGGAGTAAACGTATGGACGTAAAATCGGACTTACTAAAAGAAGCAATTGCAGATGCAAAAGCTGTTAAAGAAACAGCGTTAGCAAATGCAAAAATAGCTCTTGAAGAAGCTTTTGCTCCTAGACTTCACAATATGTTATCAACAAAAATTTCAGAAGAAATGGATGAACCCATGGAAGATGAAATGGCTGTAGATATGGATATGGATATGGAAGCACCTACTGAAGAACCAACAGTAACTGTCGACGGCGAAAAATATGTAAAAGCTGACGACAATGAAGCTGGTGAAGATTTAGATGCAGACGCTGTATCAGATGACATGGATGCAATAGGGGATATGCATGCAGAAGGCGAAGAAGCCGAAATGGATGCAGAACCTGTAGATGTTGCTACTGAAGATCTAGAATTAGAAGCTATTATTAGAGAGTTAGAAGAAGACTTGAACGAAGAAGAAATAACTGAAGAGTTAGATGAAGCTCATTGTGGTACTGGAGATGAACCCGACGATAAGAAGGAGAAAACCGAAGGTAAACACGAAGATTCAAAAGCTAACGATAATGTTGAAGAATCATTAAACATCGACGAAATAATTGAAGAAATTCTTTCTGAAGATGAAGTTAATGAAGAAGAAGTAGTAGCAGAAGGCGAACATGGAGAAGAAGATAAAGAAGAGCCAAAAGAAAAAATGGACGAATTATCTGAAGAACTCACTGAAGCTTATGATACTATTGAATCATTAAGAGACACTATCAATGAAGTTAATCTTTTAAATGCAAAACTTCTTTACACGAATAAATTATTTAGAAATTTTGAATTATCAGAAGATCAAAAAATGAAAGTAATAGAAAATTTTGATAGAGCTGGTAATACAAGAGAAGTTAAACTAGTATTTAGTACATTAGCAGAAAATTTTACAGTACCTGTAAAAAAGAGAAAAATGGTAAAAGAAGGAATTGCTTCTAAACCAGTTCAATCTACTGCTCCTGCAACTAAAACTATAATCAATGAAGGTAATCAATTAGCTAATAGATGGAAGAAATTAGCTGGATTACTAGATTAAAAAAAAGGAAAATTAAAAATGGAAATTTCATCTTTATTAGAAGATAATAACTTTTCCCAAAGAAAAGCTGTTGTTAATTCAGTCAGCAAATGGGAAAAGACCGGTCTATTAGAAGGTTTAAAAACCGAGACCGAAAAAGCCGGAATGGCTCAGCTTCTAGAGAACCAAGCAAGACAACTTGTAAAAGAAGCGTCTGCTACTGGTACAACTCAAGGATCTGAAGAATGGGCTGGTGTAGCACTTCCATTGGTAAGAAGAATCTTTGCTGAATTTGCAGCTAAAGAATTTGTTTCTGTACAACCAATGAACTTGCCATCAGGTCTAGTATTTTATTTAGATTTCAAATACGGAACAGCACAGCCTGGATTCGATGATGATAACAACGACAGAACGGGTGATAACCCATTTGGTGCGCCAAATGCAAATGACTCTATGTTTGGTGTTACTACAACATCAGGTGATCCATCAGGTGGTTTATATGGTGCAGGAAGATTTGGATATTCTATCAATGAAGACTCTGCAACTGTAACAACTGCAACTTTAGGAACATTGGCATCATCATCTGTAAATTATGATTCAGATTTCACTGCTCCTGCTGTCGGAACATTTGCTCAGTATGGTATTGTACAAATACCTACTTCTTCTTTATCTAGTTTAGATAAATTAGCAGTAAGATCATTTACAATAGCAACTGGTTCTGGTACAATAACTCAATTCCCAGCATTTACAAAAATAGTAGGCGGAAATGTAGAATTTTTAGTATCAGGTTCAGCTGCAACTCTTGGTGCTGGTGGATCATATACAGTTAAATTTAGTAAACAACCAAATGATATTACTAGAGGTGACTTTGAAGACACAGCTCCATTTAAAGGTTCTGGTACTGACACTGGTATCGATAGTGGTACTGATATTGACATTCCAGAAGTAAATCTTGAAATGCAATCAGATCCAATAGTAGCTAAGACTAGAAAGTTAAAGGCTGTTTGGACTCCTGAATTTGCTCAAGATTTAAATGCATATCACTCAATTGACGCTGAAGCTGAATTAACTTCAATGTTAAGTGAATATGTATCAATGGAAATTGATCTT
>VMHT01033047.1_pt1 | contig 11231 bp, 16 predicted proteins | sample 4693611 | NCBI WGS metagenome assembly VMHT01 (sample SAMN12280063, study PRJNA550983) | marine metagenome | isolation source: seawater sampled from same location over 5 years 0.02-0.2 micron viral filtrate | place: USA: collected off the coast of southern California halfway between the port... ... | reverse complement strand
ATTGTAAACAGACTTAAAAGAATAATATCAACAAAAGATTTTATATCTAAAGAAGTTTTACTTAAAGGGCAGTTACAACCAGAAGCGTACAAAACACTAAGTTCTTTTACATGGGTGACCAATGATGATGAAACTGGAGTACGTTTAATTAACACAAATGCTGGTGGAAGTTCTGTTTTAGGTAAAGATAACAAGCCAATAGAACTAGACTTTTCTGAAATACTGGTTTCTGAGTCAGCTATAGAAAAGTTAGCAAAAGAACAACAACAAGAATTTAGGCAAAAAATAAGAGAAAGAAAGTATGGTGGTAGATAGTGAGTAGTCTTTACTTACCATCACAGCAAGATGATCCAGTTTTAAGAGATGAATTTGAGAACTACGCAGTAGCTTCTAACCTTGATGTTCTTGGAACCACTTTCGAGGAAACTCTTTACTATAATCCTTTTGTTTCTATTTCCAGAGGAATGGTATTACGTCATCAGAAAACTCAAGGGAAACAACTATCAAAAGAAGAATGGAATGAAAGTGAGTTTTATCGTGACGGATTATCTTATCCAGAAGAAGGTTTGTCAGAAGGTGCAGCAAGAGTCATAGCTGAAAGTTATGATGAAAGAGAGTCAAGAAAACAAATACTATCAAGAGGTCAAGGTGGCTTTGCTATGGGTGCTGCAAAGTTTGGTGTTGGTGTTGTTGGTAGTTTTTTAGATCCTTTAAATGTGGCATCTGTCTTTGTTCCAGGTGCAGCTATAAGAAGTTTTGTGAATGCAAGAAGAGCTGTCAAAGCGGCAGAAACTGTATCAAAAGGTAGAATTGTACAAGAAAGTATGTTTCAAACTGGTAAAACAACCAGAAGGTTTGGGTTTGGAGCATTAGAAGGTGCGGCAGGTACTGCTCCTTTAGAGATACCTATACTTGCAGTTGCAGAAATGGAGCAAGACAAAGACTATACTATACTTGATAGTTTCTTAAACGTAACAATAGGATCTGTACTTGGTGGTGGCCTTCATGCAGTCGGTGGTAAGTTTTCTGATAGAATGCAAAGGCTTAGAAAAGAAACACAAGAACTTACTTTAAGAACTGCAATCACACAAAACACAATGGGTCAACGAACTAATATACGAGAGGTGTTAGAAGCAGATCCATCTTACGAGAAACTAAAATATGATCCAAGATTTGCAGAGCCACAAGTCGTAAATTTTGCAGATGAAAAGAGTGTGACTGCAACTCTAGAAGATTTAGACAGAAGACTTGTTATTAATTACAGAAGAAAAGGTAAAAAATTACCATCTGTTTTAAATCCAGTTGCAAAAAAAGATACACCAAAAAGTTTAGCACAATGGCTTCGAGTAAAAAAAGTCAATCCAAACTCATCAGATATTGGTGAGTTAGATTTTGTTTTAGACAAAGGAGCTTTTGCTTTCAAGAGTAACAAAGCACAAACATTAGATAATGTTATAAGAGATGCAATGGATGCTGGTTATTTTCGAAAGGAACCAACAGCAGGAGAGTTTGCCGAAATGGTTGCAGACGATTTAAGTGGTTTCAGAAAAACTTTTAGAGAACAAGATTTAGATAATGTTGAGTCTATAAATACAGCATTAGAATACAGAGCCTTGGCAGATGAATTTGAAATAGACTATTATGGCATGGATGATGAAACATTTTTTACAGCTATAAGAGACGTTGAAGAAGCAAATGCTTACCATGAAAGCATGATGGCAAGAGAAGATCCTTTTAAAGAGTATGGTATGTATCCAGAAGATTTTGACACAATGATGACAAAGCAGATGGAGAGTGAAAAGGCAATGGATATTCACATACAAACAGAAGGTGTTGAGGATATACATAGTGGCATTGAACCAGAGTTTAGAGATCCAGAGCTAGAGAAGTTAGATATTGAAACAAGAGATTTAGAAACAGATATAGAAACATTAAGAAAAAATAATTTAATTAATGAAGAAGATGAATTAGCGATAAGAGAAGCAAACGAAGGCATAGAAAGAGTAGACACTTCTTTTAGAGAAGCTGCTATTGCTGGTGCTAGATGTATTATGAGGTCAACATAATGTCTCAACAATGTATTAATCAAATAATAAATAGAGCTAAAGAACTTGGTAAAGAGCTGAAAGGCAAGGAAGCTGAAACTATTTATGAAAATTTAATTAAATTAAGAAAAAATAAAAAGAATATAATGAGTCAATCTGATGATGACGCATTGGTAGAAGAAGCCGTAAAGATATTTGTCAATGGCAAAATAGTTGCCGCAAGAATAAAAAATAATACTTTAAGAAACATTAGATTTAGAGCAAACATTATACAAAGAGTAAAAGCAGGAGGCGATAATCCTTACAAAGCTCTTCGTGGTATTTTAGTTGGTGATGCTAAAAACAAAAATTTAGCTAGTGTAGATGCTAGAAGTAGAGCCACTATTGCTGATTTGCAAAATCAATTATTGATTGGTCTTGAAAGAAAAGGATTGACTCAAGCCGCTATGAAAGGTGGTTTAGATAAACAAATATCTATGGCATTACATCCAAAGATGGGCGAAACACCACAGACACTAGCACAAAAACTGCCAAAAGAAGCCATAGAAATAGCAGAAGTAATTAGAAGAGTGCAAAAATATTCATTGAAACGAAAGAATAGGTCTGGTGCGTACATTGATGAACTAGAAAATTATATTACTAGGCAGTCGCATGATTCTGCATTGATGAGAGATGCAGGCTTTGACAAGTGGTATGAAGATATATCACCTAAATTAGATGAAAAAACTTTTGCTGACTTATTGCCAAGAAAAGATGGTAAAGACATGAAGGTTGAGTTCTTGCGTGACGTATATAATAGTTTAGTTTCTGGTGTTCACAAAAAGTCTGATGGTGAATATTTAATAAATGGTCTGAAAGATCCAATAACTGCTTTCAAAGGACCAGCTAATTTAGCTAAAAAGCTCAGCCAGTCTAGGGTTTTGCATTTTAAGGATGGTGAAGTAGCACACGAGTATTTTCAACAATACAACAGAAGAAGTATATTTGAAACTGTAGTAGACGGACTTATACATGACGGCAGATCAATTGCTTTGATGGAGAACTTAGGAACAAATCCAAGAGCTATGGTTGAAAGAATACTAGATGACATTGATGAAATGGCAAAAGGTAATCCTAAATTAGTTCAACAAATGCAAAAACAAAGAAGAAGAACGCTTGGAGAGTTTAGTAATTTAGATAACTCAGTCAATGCAGTTGGATCAAGTCAATCCATATTCTTTGGTGCTGATTTTGCTAGTGTTGCCTCTGGATTTCGTATGATTCAAGAAATGGCAAAGCTAGGTGCAGCAACAATATCATCAATAACTGACTTGGCTTCAAAGGCTGCATTTTTATCATCTAATACAGAAAGAGGATTTTTCCATAGTTTTGGAAGAGCTATCTCAGATAGTTTAGAAGGCCTGTCTGGGCCACAAAGAAAGCAATTTGCTATTAGATTATTAGTAGGAACAGAAGCGATGACTGGCAATGTTCTGTCAAGATTTGGGCCAGATGATTTTGGTCCTGGATTTATAAGCAGAATGCACGCTTTATTCTTTAAATTAAATGGCATGAGATACTGGAATCATGCACAAAAGGTAGGTGTAGCAAGGATTCTGGCGTTTGATGGAGCAGAAGCCGTAGGAAAAAACTGGAACAATGTAGATGCAAACTTTAAGCAAATGTTAGGCAAATACGGCATTTCTGAGGCAGAACTGAAACTATTTAAAGATGTAGATATGAAAGCTGATGATGGTAATAAATATTTATTTCCAGATTTAGTAGAAGATATTAAAGTTGATGTTCTTGATGTGTACATAAGACAAAAGCAAGGCACGCTTAACATTACAGAAGATGCAAGATTACAAGCCAGAGATGAGTTAAGAACTAAAATAGGTGCAATGTACACAGATGGTGCAGATACAGCTATACCTACACCTGGAGCTAAAGAACGATATATAATGAACTTTGGCTATCAAAAAGGCACAGTAGGTGGTGAGGTCGTTAGACTTATTATGCAGCTAAAAGGCTTTCCAATAACTATGATAACAAAGGGTTTGACAAGACAATACTACTCTAGTGGCTTTACAGGAACCATGAAGATGATAAGTGGCATGACTGCAATGGGATATGTAGCAATGTCAGCAAAAGATATTCTTAGAGGCAGAGAGCCGAAAGAAATATTTAGTGATGATTACATGAAGTCAGCAAAAGTATTGAAGATGTCCATGTTGCAAGGTGGTGGTATGGGAATATTTGGTGATTATTTATTTGGCGAGTTTAACAGATACGGCCAATCATTCACGCAAACGCTTGCTGGTCCTACGTTTGGTTCAGTAGATGATTTGGCCACGATGTACTCTAAGTTTATAAAAGGTGAAAGCGTTGCAAAAGATGCGGTTAGATTTGCAATCAGTAACACACCTTATGCTAATTTATTCTATACAAGAGCAGCTATGGAATATATGTTTTTGCATGGAATGATGGAGCATTTAGATCCAGGTTATTTGAGAAGAGTAGAGAAAAAACTAGAAAAAGATTATGGTCAACAGTATTTCTTTCCACCTTCAAGGTATGCTACAGAGACAATTATAGAGAAAGCAATAGATTAAATTGATTTATTTAAAAAAAAAGTATATAAACAAAAGATGAGGTAAAGATGACAGTTAGCAGTACAACCACAAAAAACAGTTATTCTGGTGATGGTAGCACGACAGTCTTTGCCTACGGCTTCAAGATATTTGCAGCAGCTGATCTTAAAGTAATCCTAAGATCATCAACAGGTACAGAGACAGTTCAGACATTAACAACACACTATTCTGTGTCTAATGTAGGCAACACAAATGGTGGTAATGTTACCTTTGGTTCTGCACCAGCAAGTGGTGTAACTGTTGTTATTAGAAGAGAAGCAGCCTTAACACAAGCAACAGATTATGTTGCAAACGATCCGTTTCCAGCAGCTACACATGAAGATGCTTTGGATAAATTGACATTTCTTGCACAACAACAGCAAGAAGAGATAGACAGATCGATAAAATTATCAAGAACAAATACAATGACTTCTACAGAATTTACTGTAGGTGCAACAGACAGAGCAAGCAAAGTATTAGCATTTGATAGTTCTGGGGAAATTTCAGTAACACAAGAATTAGGTACTTTTAAAGGTACTGATGCAACTGTAACGACAGAGGCATACGTTGTGAGAGATTTAATAAAATCAACAACAACAGCACAACTTAACAATGTTTACATTTGTGTAGCTAACTCAGTTGTAGGAGACTCACTAACAGATACAGATCATTTTGCTTTGATTGTAGATGCAGTATCAGCTGCAACATCTGCCACAGCAGCAGCCTCTTCAGCAAGCACAGCCACAACACAGGCAACCAATGCAGCCACATCTGCTAGTACAGCAACAACACAAGCATCCAACGCATCAACATCTGCAAGCACAGCGTCAACACAAGCAACAAATGCAAGCAATAGTGCTACTGCAGCAGCAGCTAGTGCAGCAGCAGCAGCAGCAAGTGCAGACAATTTTGATGACACTTATTTAGGTGCCAAATCAAGTGATCCAAGTGTAGATAATGATGGTGATGCACTCAATGCAGGAGATTTATATTTTAATACAACGTCAAATGTGTTAAAAGTTTATAATGGTTCTGCTTGGGTATCCATTGAATCTAACACAGACCAAAGTGTTAAAGTATCTTCTAATGATACGACAGCAGGTTTTTTAAATGGTAAGTTAGTTGCTGGTACTGCAATAACACTTACAGAAGGAAGTGATGGTGGGAACGAAACATTGACGATTACTGCAGAAGATCCCACAGCTTTAGCAATAGCGTTAGGATAAAATATGGCAAATACATTTAAAACAGTAACCAAAGCAGGAGTAACGAGTGTTGATACAATATACACAGTAGCAAGCTCAACAACGACTGTAGTGTTGGGATTAATCCTAGGCAACACAACAACAAGTCAAGTAACTGCTACAGTAACTTTAAGTTCAGATACAGCTAACAGAGCAGGTGCAAACAACGAAGCAAACCAAGATGTTGAATTAATTACAAACGCACCAATACCTGCAGGTTCATCACTAGAAATGTTAAGTGGTAACAAGGTAGTTATGGAAACTACAGACATATTAAAGGTTACATCATCTGGTGCTACAGATGTTGCATTATCAATCATGGAGATAACTTAATGGCATATGTTGGCAATCCTTTAGCTGCTAACTTCCAAGCACCACCTACTGTTGATAGATTTAATGGTGATGGTAGCGATACAACTTTTACATTAAGTCAATCTGTTGCAACAGTACAAGATATATTGGTATCTGTAGATGGTGTTGTACAAGATAGTTCTGCTTATACTGTGCCAGATGGTACGACTTTGACATTTTCTGCTGCACCTTCTAGTGGCACAAACAATATCTTTGTTTATTATTTACAGTTAGCAGGTGGCACGATAACACCTACATCTCAGTTTAAAGGTAACTTCAAAGAAGGTGGTTTATTTAGAACCAATGCACAAACATTAGATAACAATGTAACAATACTTGCCACAGAGAATGCACAAGTTACAGGTCCACTAACAGTATCAAGTGGTGTAACATTGACAGTTGAAAGTGGTGGAAGGTTAGTAACATCATGAGTACAATCAAAGTAGATACAGTACAAAGCACAGGTGGTAATGATGTTACTCTTACTAAACAGAGTGCGTCTAAAGGTTGGCTTTCTTATGATGCAGATACTTCTAATAATATAGATAATAGTTTTAATTTAAGTAGTATAACAGACAATGGCACAGGAGATGCTACACATTCTTGGACAAATGCTGCTAATGGTGCAACTTATTGTTTTCAAGTAACTGGTACAAATGATGCAGGTGGTGCTGTAGGTTATATGTATGGATATAGTGGTAGGACTGCGTGTAGAACAAATAGAACAGCATCTAATCACAGAGTTACAGTTGGATACGCAGCAGATGGAAATGATGCTGATTTGAAAATGTATTCATATTCTTGGCATGGAGACCTAGCATGAGTACCTTAAAGACAAACACCTTAACAGGTACAACTTCAGCAGGTAGCATTCTTGTTACAGGAGAGGGTGGTTCAACCACAACGAACTTACAACAGGGGTTGAATAAAGTGTGGACATTTTATGATGTAGACTCAGATGGAATACATGATTCTTTTAATACTGCATCTTTTACAGATAATGGAAGTGGTGATTCAACAATAACTTATACTAATAACATGGGTAATGTTAATTATGCTCCTATGGGAAGCTGCACACATGATGCTGGTTCACATTTTGTTTCAATGAATCTTGCACATGATACAACTTCATCTACAAGTAGTGTAAACTTTGACCATTTGAAACAATATGATTCATCTGGAGATAGAGTAGACCAAGAGCTGTGTGCTTTACAAATAGCAGGAGACCTCGCATAATGGCAAACGGAACAATAGCATTTGATACATTAACAACATCTGATTCAGCTAATACAGGCACAGAGAAGTCTATTGATACAAGTTTTATATTTAATGGTGTTGTAAAATGTTGGGTAAACTTTGATGGTAGTGCAACTAATGCTGCCTCAAGAGATTCTTTTAATGTAAGTTCTATGGCAGATAGAGGAACTGGACTGTCCACGATAACATTATCAAATGCTATGAGTGATTCAAATTATGCAGGCACTACTTCTTGTATGGGAACAAATGGTGATGATGATGGCAGAAATTATATTGCAGTTGCAATGCCAAAAGATTCAGATGAAGTTTATGTTAATCAATTTGGAACTGGAGGTAGTGCAGCAGACGGAGGATATGTTGCAGCTCACATAACAGGAGATTTAGCATGACAAAAATAAAAACACCAGAGTTTCAAGGCACACATTTATGGGATAGATTGTGTTGGGCAAAAGAAAACTTAGAAGCTAAACAATCAGACTATCGCATTGTATGGCAAGACCCGACAATCTTGATGAGTGTTCTAAGGTAACTGTGCCAGACCCAAACTGGATGGCTTGTGCTTTACAAGGTGGCATATTACCACCAGTAGAAGTTTACTGGGAACTAGCTAAAGATGAAGCTGAGCCAGACTTTAAAAAGCATACAAGAGGTTATTTACTACACAATACTAAGCCAATAGATGCTATGACAGAAGAGCAAGCTATTGAGTATTTAATTATGAAAGACATACCACAAAGAGTATGGAGAGATTATCAGAAAGCTAATCAACCAAGATTAGTTATTTGTAGAAAGGATCAACTTCCTAGCACAAGAGAGTGGCGAAATGCTTGGAAGATTGATGAATCAATAAATGCCACTCAAGAAGTAGCTTAAAGGAGAACACTATGACTACTACATATATCGTTGATAAGGATGGTAACCAGGTTGATGCTTCAACTGTAACTGTACCATCTGATAGACACTTTAGAGGTGCTTGGACATTAAATGGCAAAGTTATCTCTGAGGACATGACAAAGGCAAAAGAAATCTTCAAAGATAAAATCAGAGAAGTAAGAGGACCTTTATTAGATGCAGAAGATGTTGTTTACATGAAGGCATTAGAAGGTGATGATGCAAGTGCAAAGACAGCTAGTGTAGCTAAAAAGAAAGCATTAAGAGATGCACCTGCCAATAGCAAAATTAATAGTGCAGATACTATTGCAAAGCTAAAAGCAGCTTGGGATACAACTGTATTAGGCGATAGTCCTTACGCATAGGAGTAACATATGGCTCTGACTAGAGTTATAAACGAAGGCATTGGGTCTGCTTCTGCCATAGCAGGAGAAGGTACAGCCACGACTAATCTTCAGCAAGGGTTAGCGAAGGCGTGGGTTAACATTGATGGCTCTGGTACAATATCAATAAAAGATAGTTTCAATGGAAGTAGTGTAACTGATAGAGGTTCTTCACAATATACTGCTACTTTCACTAATTCAATGAGTACTGTTAATTATGCAATTACTGGTACAATGGGTTTTGATAACGTAAATGGTACTGGATATTTAGCTGCACCACTAAATACTGCAATAAGCACTTGGAAAACAACTAGTTCTAATCAAATGGATTTTTATCATGCAAATACCACTAGACATGGTTCTGATGCTAATGATGTAGCAGATGTAATACACGGAGATTTAGCATAATGGCATATATAGGAAAATCACCTACCAATGGAGTAAGATCAAGGTTTGTTTATCAAGCGACTGCTTCACAGACTACCTTTAGTGGCTCAGACTCAAACTCACTTACCTTGAGCTATACTGATAGCTTGTATATGGATGTTTATCAGAATGGTGTATTGCTGAAGGCAGGCACAGACTATACTGCTACAAGTGGCACATCTGTTGTTCTTGGTACTGGTGCTTCGCTGAATGATATTGTTGAGATGGTTGTATATGATGTGTTCTCCGTACAACAATCTTACACAAAGACAGAATCAGATAATCGCTATCCTTTTAAGGGAAATAATAGTATCATTAGATTGAATGGACAGACTATTAGTGCAGACATAACCATAGACTCAGATGAGAATGGTGTATCTGGAGGTCCTATAACACAGAACGCAACTGTTACTGTTAATGGTTACTGGAGTATTGTATGACAAGTCAATTAAATGTAGATACCATAGTAGATAAAGCAGGTAGTGGTGGCACGAATGTTAAGGTAGCTAATACATCTACCTATGTAGGTGAAGGTGGTAGTGGCACACAGAATACTGTTCAAGGATTAACGAAGGCTTGGTTTCATTTTGACCTCACAGCAACTGCTGCAAACAGAGGTAGCTTTAATATAGCTTCTTTAACAGATAATGGAACAGGAAATTTAACTGAAACTTTTACTAATAATATGAATAATGTAACTTATGCAACAACAGGTTTAGCAGGTGGTGCGTCAAGTGCAAGTGCATGGGCAGATTCTATTACACATTCAGCAGTAGACAATCCTTGCTTAACCTCTAGTGTTTCAATTTACACATCATATAATACAAGTTTAGCAGATAGTGAAAGAAGTGCAGGACAAGTAGACGGAGACTTAGCATAATGGCTAGTGAACTTAAAGTAGATAAATTTACAGGTGTAACCACAGCAGGTTCTATTGATGTTACAGGTGAAGGCAATAGTACAACAACTAATCTTCAACAAGGCTTGGCAAAGTCTTGGGTGAACTTTAAAATGGCGGCAAGTTTTGTTACTAACGATAGTTTTAATGTGGCAAGTATTACAGACAATGGAACAGGTAATGGAACTGTTAATATAACTAATGCCATGAATAATGATGATTATTCCGTAACTGTTTCTAGTCAATCGATTAATATATTAAATTTAGAATCTTCTCAAGCAGCTAATTTATTCCAAATTTTAACTTATAACTCATCTGTTGCAGCAACTGACTATCAAGTATCAGCATCAGTAAATGGAGATTTAGCATAATGGCTAGTATATTAAGAGTAAACACAATAACAGATGCAAGTAGTAATAATTCAACTGCTGTATCTGTAATCAATCAAGGTACTGTAAAAGCATGGTTTAATTTTAAAGGCACAGATACAGTTTCTTTGTTAGATAGCACTAATGTTGCTTCAATGACAGATAATGGAACTGGTAGATACACAGGTAGTTTAAGTAATAATATGGGTAATAATAATTATTGTATAAGTTGTATAGGTGATTATGATGGTGGCTCTTCTGTTTCTGCTGCTCATGCCACAACAGAACATGACAATAACTCAACATCTTCATTTCAATATCAAAGTTTCAGACCAAGTGATAATGCCTATACAGATATTCAAAAAGCACCTGCAATGATAGTGGGAGATTTAGCATGAGTAAAGCATCTGATTTAGCAAGATTACTGACAAGTGGCTCTACTTCTTTACATGGTGAAGCAGGTGTAACAGCTAGTGGCTCAACTGGTCTTACAACTAATTTACAGCAGGGGTTGGCTAAAGCATGGGTAAAACACAATGCTGCTGCTGCATTACAAGATAGTTTAAACATATCAAGTGGCACAGATACTGGTACTGGAGATTATACTTTTGTTTTTACATCTAATATGACAAATGCTGAATATGGTCTATCTGGAGCTGCTAGTATTGGTAGTGGTAATGTACCTGTGGTTTCTTGGAATACAAGAGAAAGTGGACAAACAACATCTGACTTTGATGTGGAGTTAGGCTATACATCTAC
>VMHT01075793.1_pt1 | contig 11232 bp, 4 predicted proteins | sample 4693611 | NCBI WGS metagenome assembly VMHT01 (sample SAMN12280063, study PRJNA550983) | marine metagenome | isolation source: seawater sampled from same location over 5 years 0.02-0.2 micron viral filtrate | place: USA: collected off the coast of southern California halfway between the port... ... | reverse complement strand
GGTACTGGTACTGGTACAGGTACAGGCACAGGAACTGGTGGTGGAGGAAACACTGGTTCTTATAGACCCCCTGCTGCAGTAAATAATGCAGCCCCAGGCACTATTGAAGCTCGATTTGGTGACATAATAAACCAGTATGACCATTTAGCAGGGCTTACAGGTAATGATCCTAATCTTCTTGAAACAGCTAAAGTAAAGCCTACAGATATGGCAGTAAAAACTAATGAGTTAGAAACTACTGGAGGTGTACAGCTAGGAGCAACAGGGCAAGCAGCTACAGATATTATAAGTGACGCACAAATTCAAGCCCTACAAGCAGCAGGCTATACACTTAAAACTGATGCTGATACTGTAGCAGGTACTACAAATACTATTACTGATGTAACAAACCAAGCTTTAAATGCACAGACTTTAAAAACACTTACAGATACTGTAGACGAAGTAACAGGTAGACCAGTTGTAGGCGAATCTATTATTGGACAAGCACCGCAAAGACAAAGCATAGACCAGAAAAAAGCTGAAGGTTCTGTTGCTGAAGATATAGCTAGTGTAGATAGAAGAAAGACACCGACTGTAGGCGATTTTACTGGTAACTTTAATGATAAAGTAAATGCAGCTTCACGTTCTATAACTACAAATGAAATAGTACAGCCTATTGCTCCTGCTACTGCTAAACAAGCAGAAGCTCAAGTTATGGCAGAGCTAAGAGATAATGCTACAATGACTGCAGCTCAATCTAGTACAGACGAACAAACTAAAGCTACAGCAAATGCTATAACACAACAAATGTCTGAAGTACCTGTAGAGGCTACTGTTCAAGGACAGCTAACAAACCTTATGGCACAATTTGCCGATGGTAAAACCCCTGCTTATGCTGCAGGTGCAATAAGAAATGCTGAAGCACAGATGGCTGCTAGAGGTTTATCTGCAAGTTCTATGGCAGGTGGTGCTATTATGCAAGCTGCAATGGAGTCTTCCCTACCTATAGCTGCACAAGATGCACAAGTATTTAAAGAAATAAATCTTACCAATATAAACAATAAACAAAAAGTTGCTTTAGCTAATCAAGCTGCTGCTTTACAAATAGGTTTAGCTGATTTAAATGCAAGACAACAAACTGCATTACAAAATTCTAGTAACGGTTTTAAGTTACAATCTCAAAGTCTTTCTAACATGCAACAAACAGCTTTAGCTAATGCACAGTTAAAAGCTTCTTTGCAAGAAAGAGAGTTAGGTTTTGAACAACAAAGACAAGTAGTAAACGCTGCAAGATATGCTGAAATAGAAGGTATCAATCTTAACAATGAACAGCAAGGAGTTATGCAAGATTCTGTAAATAACATGCAAGTGTCTATGTCTAACATGTCTTTTAAACAACAAAGAGAATTATCTAAAGCACAGATAGATGCTGCACTTACAGGACAAGAACTTACTAATGACCAACAAGCTGCAGTTGTAAATGCTGCAAGAGTAGCTGAAGTAAACAATCTACAGTTTAACGAAGAACAACAACGTAATTTAAACAATTCACAGCTTATGCAAAATATGACTTTAGCAAACTTAGACGCAGAAATGAAAACAGCACTTTCTGACGCTGCAACATATGCAAGTATGGAAACAGCAAATTTAAATAACAGGCAACAAGCACAAGTAGTAAATGCTCAAGCTTTTTTAAATATGGATATGTCTAACCTTACAAACAAACAACAAGGCGAAGTATTAAAATACCAAGCTAAAACACAAGCTTTGTTTACAGATGCTGCGGCTGACAATGCTAGATTACAGTTTAATGCTACTAGTGAAAACCAAACAGATCAATTCTTTGCACAGTTAGGCTCACAGGTAGCACAACAAAATGCAAATAGAGTAGCAGCTATGAAAGAATTTAATGCTGACCAAACAAATGCACAAGCAAGGTTTAATTCTTCACTGGTAGATACAAGACAAAAATTTAATTCTACAATGCAGGCACAGATTAATCAATCTAATGCAGCTTGGCGTAGGCAAGTAAATACGGTTAATACTGCAACACAGAATGATGCTAACAGAACTAATGCTTTAAATGTGTTAGGTATAAATCAAAATGCCTTAAATAACATATGGCAACAGTATAGAGATGAATCTTCTTGGCTTACACAGGCTAGTTTTAATAAAGATCAATATGCACATGAATTAGTTAAGTTAAGCCTACAAGGAGATATTAATTCAAGACTATTTAATCAAGAAACTAAAGCTAAATCTTGGGAAAAACTTGGTAGTGGTGTAATGACATATATTAGTAAAATATTAGATTAGGAAATAACATGAGCAAACTAAGAGAAACATTTAAAAATATAAAAGAACCTATAGGCTCTAATGATTATTTTTTAGGGGGTATAGTAGATGGTATTAGAAGTGGTATTGAAGCAGGTGGAAATGCTTTAAAAGGTTTTGTAGAAAATGTTACAGACTGGACTGGTTTAGATGCTAAAGATTGGAAAGATATATGGGTAGCTTTAGGTGCTAATCCTGAAAATGCAGATGACGAAACTGTTCAAGCATTATTAACTGCTATGGGATTAGAAAGAGCTACCACTAAAGCTGATGATAGTGTTGTTCCTAAAATAGAAAAAGTTGAAGGTTTTGCGTCTAGTAATCCAGAAAGAGTTAGCTTACAAACAGCAGGAGAACGCCCTCCACAAAGATTTGTAGGTGAAAATGTTGTAAACGGTGAAAATGTAAGCACACAAAAGATTGCTCAAATAAATGAAGTCCTTGGTAAAGATGCTTTTACACAAGTAGCAGAAGGACCTAGAGTGGGTAGAAATATTAACATAGGATAAGAATTATGCAAACAAGATCAGAAACTCCTGACATAACAGACCCAGAAACATTGCAAGGTCAGCTAGACCCTATGGATGCTCCTGTTCCTGGTCAATCATTAACTACAGAACCTAAAAATGCTAACTATGAAAGTGCAGCAGAGTCTTCAGACCCAGAACAAGTTATTCAGAGTATTATAGCTTTTGTATCTGAACCAGAACAAAAAGATATGTTTCTATCAAACATGGCAGCAGGTATGCCTGTAGAGTCTATTGTACAAACATTTGCTTTAGCAGGTGTAGCTGAAGGTAAGTTTTCTCCTGATGTAGCAGAGATAATTAAACCTGCACTAGCTATATTTTTTATAAAAATGGCTATGGAAGAAGGTATACCAGTTATACCATTTACAGATGAAGTAGCTTCTCTAGAAGAACGAGAACAACAATTAAAAGAAGATAGTTTACTTTCTATGGAAGGTGCAAGACCAGAGTTTTATAAATCTATTAAAGGGCAGGAGTTTAGGGAAGAATTAGAAGGTCGTGCTATGGATGCTCAAAAAACAGTTGCTGCACGTAGGGAAATAGATCAACGTATAGAAGATTCTCCTGTAGAATCAGATGGAAGTTTTATAGAAATGGAAGGAGTATAACATGAGTGCATTTGCATTTTTTGGAGGTATGGCAGAAGAGTATAGTGAAATAGAAGCTGCTAAAGTAAAGAGTGCGGCTAAACAAGCTAAGGATGATAAAAAAGCTGAAGCAAATAAGTTTACTTTACTAGATTCAGACGGAACTTCTGTTTTTCAAGAAGGTTTTACAGCAACAAAAGGTTCAGGAGGTATAGAGCAAGTAATAGCAGGCGAAGTAGCTTTTTCTCAAGAATTAGATAACAAATTAAAAGCTTTTAAAAGTGTATTTGAAACAAAAGATAAAGATGGAATATTTTATAAAGATTATTCAGAACAAAGATTGCAAGAATTATCTAACATTTTATTAGATACCAAATCTACTGTAGAAGAAAAGACAGAGGCAAACAGTGCATTGGTTTCAACAGCACAGGCACTGAACGCTTTTGATTTTTATAATAATATTACTACAAATCCTTATTTTGTAAATCAAGTAAGAAGTCAAACATCTAACGCCCAACAAAAATATTTAAAAAGTCAAAACATTGGTAAAGACGAATTTGCTAGACCTGATTACAGAATAGCATTACCTTTTTTAGATCATTTTCCTGATTTAAGAAAAAGATTTGAAGATATGACTAATAGTAACTATAAAGCACTTACAACTCCAAATGAAGTTTGGAATTATTTTATGACTAACACAAAAGGTAAAGATTGGCAAACTGAAACTCAAAATGCAGGTGGTCTTACAGATAGGGAAACAAGATTAAAAGAATTTAGTAATTTATATGGGCAGTGGAAAAACACTGGATTTTCTAGTGGTGATGAAAAAACTGCTGCTGCTGAATATTTTCTTAGGAATGATATGTATAAAGATATAAAATCTGTTGTAAATTTGGTATCAGGGTATTATCCAGAAATGAATGTAGATTCTAAATTTCCAGGTACTATAAGTTCTGTAAAACTTGACCAAACAGATGCAGCTTTTGAAAAAAAATCACACTTAACAATAGATACAACTAAATCTATTGCTAGACTTACTCAAAACATGAGAGATATATTATTAGAGTTAGGTACTCTTAGAGATGCGTCAGGACAACTTATAGGAGAATATTCAGGGACAGTCCCTTTAACATTTCAAAAATTCTATGATAATATTTTTGCTCAAGGGGGTGCTTCAGATTATGTGCCTAAACTTTTTAGTAATTTTGTTAATCAAATAAAACAAAATAAAATAGGTAACAGGGGTATTTCAGAATATAGTAATTTTATTGAAATTGAGGGTGATACGTTAACTTTACAAGAATTTTTAGATAAAGAATTTGAGTATCAAAGAGAAAACGGTGAGATGGAAACACTTAGTGGTAGACAAGCTTTAGAAAATAGTAGTCTAGGAGAAAAAACTGATTATTGGAAAAATAAAATAGGTTTAGCAGGGTTATATTTATCTTCTGAAATTTCATTGGCTTTTACATTAGCTATTGCTAGACAAGATTTTGAAGGAGGTAAAGCTGTTTCTGACCCTGACTTTGAAAGATCATTACAAGAAGCAAGAGCAGGTGGAGATACTCTTGGTTTTGGTAATGCTACGGCTAAATTTAAAAAGTTTGATTCTTTAATAGTAGAGTTTTCAAGAAGAGCTTTACCTAATTCTGTATACACTATAGCAAAAAATCAAAATAAAAATCATGCTTTAAAAAGTGTATCTACTGATTTAACTTCTTTAGTTAATTTAGCGGATTCTGGAGTATTTGGTGACGATAAACCTAATCAATTTACAGGAAGATTTTTACATGCAGGTATAGTTTTAGATGACGAAGTATTGTATGATAAAGTTTTAAATAATAAATATTATAACTATGGCTCAATAAAAAATAGTTTTGATACTCGTATACAAACGCTTATAAGAGAAGAAGTAAGCGGTCCAGATCGAGCAAGACGAATAAATGACATAATGAGTGGAAAATAGGTAGGAATAAAAATGAGTATAATTGAAGAAGAAAAAGATTTAGCTAATACAAACTTACAAGTTGCAGAAGCTCCTGTTGAAGAACAAGAACAAGAACAAATTGATCCTGTAGTTGAAAAGCCTACAGGCACTGTACCAAGGGTAGGCGAATCTGAAGGTTTTGTAGATGCTCAACTAGTTTCACAAGCCCCAATCGTTAATGATACAAAAATGCCTGCAGAAGGTTTTGTATCTGCAGGTATGTCAGGACCTGTAGTTGAAAAAAGACCAGAGGTAGTTCAGGAAGGACCAAAGGTAAATCAAGTTGTTTCTGATATAGATTCTACTATACCTATAGAAGAGCCTATTCAAACTGAACCTTTAAGCACTAATGAAATTTACTCTTCAGAGATAGTTGACACAGGTGTTAGAAAAGGACCCACAAATGAAGAACTTTTAGGACCTCAAATAGATGCTATTGAAGCTGCTAGAAGAGAGGAAAGCCGTCAAGCTAATATTAAAATAGCAAAAGCAAGGCAAATAGATACAGCTAGTATTTTATTATTAGGTGAAATTAATCCAGACACAGGAAAATATGAAGGCGGTCTAGTAGATAACGTGCAAATTATAGGTGATCTTAATCCTATTCAAGTTTTATTTAACCCTAATGCTGCTATAAGTAGAGCAGACGCTTTCGCTTCAAATGAATTTAAAATTAAAGATTTGTATTCTAATTCATTTCAAAAAAATGACAAGGGTAGCAATTTAGTTCCTGTGGAAGTTAGACAGGAACGTTTGCAAGATTATTATTTAAAAAGAGATGGTAATTTAGATGATTACTATGAAGATTTAAATAATCACATACTTGATGTTCAAATCTCTGTAAACAGAATATTTGCTGAACAAGCTCCTCTTCTTTTTGGTGATGTAACTGAAATGGCTTTACAGGTTCCTATAGAAATAATTGATTTTGTAGGTGTTTTAGGGCAAGGAGGTTCTATTGCACAACTGTACAGAGAAGCTTTTCCAGACACTGAAGAAGGTCAAGAACAATATGATAGATTTCAAAATGCTTTAGAGCAAGATTTAATTATAAATGATTATGAAAAAACTATAACAACAGACAATGTAGAAGACCAATATTGGGAAGATGTAATACCAGATGCAGGAGAAATATTTGCAGATTTACTTAGTTCAGAAGAAGGTAACTTAGGTTATTTTGATAGAGCAAATACTGTTGGAGGTAGATTTAAAAGAGCTATGAATACTGATCATCCAGAGCATTTAGATTTTAAATTGCCCTCTACATTGCGTGAGAGCACTTTAGATTTACCTCAATATGCTATAAACCAAGGATTTAAAGTTCTCGGTAACATGGGAGAATTTGCAAAAAATTTAGGTCCTGTAGGTTATAATAGTTTTTTACAAAATCACCCTACCCTTACTAACATAATGGAATTTGGTTTTGCTTTAGGTGGTGAGCTTAAATTAATTGAACTTCCAATAAGAAAAGCTTTAGTTCACAATAATCGTAAATTGTTTTTAAATACTGGTGGAGGTATGCGTCTGTTTCTTAAACAACAAGAAGAACTTTCAGGGTTAACTGCTAATAACCTTAAACAACAAATTAAACAAAATCGTACATTAAACAAAAAATTTAATAGAGTAAAAACAGAAGAAGGGTATGGCGGTTGGTTAAAATCTATAGATAGAGATGTTAACTTGCAATTTTTAAGTTTTGGTGCAGGCTATACTGGTTTAGAAATTTTAGATGTATTTGAAGATAGACCTTTAACAGGTGCAGCAGCTTTACTTGCGTTAGGTATTTTTGGTCCTACAGCTTTAGACAGCATGTATCAAGGTGTTAAGGGTAAATTAGGAATAGGACCTACAGCAAGAATAGACTTTTATTTAGCAGGCGGTGGTACATTAGATGATTTTATAAAAAGTCAAAAAAACAATAGTCCTTTTTTAAGAGATATTGAAGATTTAGATGGGTTTTTAGCTACAAAAACAGACGCAGAAAAATTAAAGTTAATAAAAGTAAATGAAGTAGAAGTAGAATCAATAATTCGTTTTGGAGAACAATTAAAAACTTTAAAAGACAACAATCCTGAAACATATAAGGAAATGGTAGCAAGGATGGAAAGAGTTAGAGAGTTACGTAATAGTGTTCTTAGAGATTTTAATCCTGAAGACCTTGTAGGTATAAAATTTAAAGATACTGATGGTAACCTTTATAGTTATGATTTAGAACAGTTGACTGCAATGAAAGATCAATTTACAATTTTTTTAGATGAATTTATAAACTCTGGAACATTAAAAGCTGTAAGAACAGGGCTACAGGATAACGTAGCAAATTTAAATGCTTTTGGTAGATTAAATAAAAAAATTATTTTAGGAGATATAGACAGATATTTAAAAATAGAAGAGGACAGAAATGAATTTTTAGCTATGCAACTTAAAAGATTGCTACCTATTTTTCAACAATCAAATGAAGGCGCATCACAGACAATTAAAAAGTTTCAAGATATAATTACAAAAGAAAAAATAGAAATAGCAGACCAAAAACTGTATAACGAAAGCATAACCAATTTACAACTATCAAAAGAAAGACAGCTAGATGCTGAAGTACAGGGTGAAAGTAATTGGATAACTGATGTTGAAGCTGAAGCAGCAACAGATGAGTTTATAGTAGGTGACAAAAATCTTGCAGTTGAAATAGGAAACCCTAAAGTTGTTACAGGAACTTCTATAGATGTAGAACCAGGAGACAGTAATCCTCTTGTGTTGTATGATGGGGAAAGCCCTAACAGAACACTATTAGAAGCAGGAAAACTTTTATCCCCTGATGGAAAAGCTCTTTCTCCTGGCGAAATAAATGATATTTCTGAAGGTATTTATATAGGGGTATATAAAGGTGATAAGGCTGTAATAGATAAAAAGTATAGCGAATACAAAGGTGCTAATCATTCTATAACTGTAAGCAATAAACCTGGAGATATTTTTACAGACCAACCTGATATAAATATTGCTACTAAAGAAAAACGTGTAAAAGAAAATACAATTCCTGATTCTTCAGACTATACTTCAGGTAGGAAAACAACTGATAACGGTGATTTGATAGTTACTTTTGGAGATGATAGTACAGAGATAATTCCTGCTTATAGTAAATTACCTGCATCAAATAATTTACCCTCTCGTATAGATGATAATGTATATTATTTTGGAGAAGGAACAGAAGCTATTGGACCAGGTGCTAGACAAGTGTTTCCTTCTACTGAAGGTTATGAAACTTTAGAATCTTTTATAAGAAGTACTGACGAACCCTTATCAAAACTAGATACTAAAGAAAGACTTAGAATTTGGCGTATATCTGAAGATAAATTAGATGCCTTAAAAGATGGCTATTTAGGAGAAGTTCCTAATTTTGATCCTAATGATCCTTTTAATATTGAATTTAATATAGCAAAATTAGATGAAGAATTAAAAGGTGTTTCAGGTTTATCTGAAGATGAAATAAGTAGATATGTTAACATACATAATGGAGGTCAAGCTAGAAAACCTGCAGACAAAGAATTTTTTAAATTAAGAGCTGACAATGTAAATGAAGTTGATGTTTTTAATTTTGAACAATTAGGTATGTCTGAGCAAGAGATATTGCAGAAGTTAGCAAAACTAGAACGAGATGAAGCTAACCTATTAAAGGGAACATACAAAACTGATCTTATGGATACAATAGGTATAGGTGGCTACTATCAAAAAATAAGAACTGATTATATAGATTCTTTTGAAGATATTGGAGAGTTAGGTGATTATGTAAAATTACGTATTGACGAAATAGAAGCTGTTTCTGGTACACAATTTAACCCACAAAAAAGAGCAGCACTATATAAGAAGATAGAAAATTTTAAAAAAGGCGAAGGCGAAAGTTCAGACATCCTTTTAAGACAAATAAAAGACATGAGTATTGAATTATTAGAAGATCAACCTATGGCTGACGTAATAATAAATGCAAACGACATACACCAGATAAGAAGTCATTTTGGTAGGCTAGCATATCAAAATTATGGAACTACTAAAGGTCAAAAATACGGTGCAAGGTCTGCAGCACTTAACGAATTTATAGAAATTGCTTTTCCTGATCTTAAAGATTTAAATGCTGAATATAGAAATTTTGCTGAACAGTATAAGCAAGGTCCATTTTCTTTAATTAAAGATAAAGATGCTGCAGGAGAAAGAGTTGTTCCTGGTGTAAAATTTACCGAAACATTTTTAAACTATAAAGACCCTGTTAAAGCTGTAGAACAATTTAAAAGAATGTTAGGACAGACTACTGATGCTGATGGTAGAATTATTATGCTTGATCCAAAAACAGTAGGACCTATGAGAGAACAAGCGTTTGGTTTGTTATTTTATACTATAGCAGAACGTATGCGAAAAAATGCTAGAGCACAAGGCGGAGGAGGAAGAGGAAATCTTTTAAATGAAAGTGATAGAATCTTTTTGCAACAAGCTAAAGAGGAAGGTATCTTTTCAGGAAATTTAACTAATCCTAATGCCAAATACGACTATACAGATTTAGCAGACAAATTGTTAAATTGGGATAATTATAATAACACTTATAGAGCTAGTATAGAACAAAATGCTATACAGGCAAGACTTGAGTTTGATAAAAAATTACAGATATATACAATAAATTCTAAGTTAACACAAGCTGCAGAATTTGCAAACATGGGAAAAAGTGACGATGATTTGTATAATTGGTTTATTAGAACAACCGAACAAGATTTAGAAACAACTATAGATGAATTAGTTGTAGCTTATGAATCTCAAGGTATGGATTTAGCAAAGTTTTATAGAGATAGACCTAATTTTAGACCTATGGTTTTAAATCTTAAACCAGATTATTTACTAACAGATGGTAAATTAGACCTTCAAAAATTAGTAAAATATGATATGCGAGAGTCAATTAATAGAGCTGTAAATAGTAAAATGATAAGAGTAAATTCTAGTACAAAAATAACTCAACTAGTAAACAAAGAAATGAATAAAGTTTCTAAATATGAATCACCACAAAGAGAAGGGTTTATGCCTAGATCATCTGACGAATCTTTAAAAGAAGCTAAAAGTGCTATACTTAAGTTAGGTGATGAAATAATGGTTCCTGAGTTAGGTAAATTTTTAAATGATCATTCTACAAAATTAGATATAATATATGGAAAAGGTCACACAAAAAAACTTAAGGAGTTACATGAACTATCAACAGTAGTAGCTAAAGGAAAAGATGATGTAGGATTTACAGGTAAACCTTCAGGACCTACAGTACCTGGAATGATGTCTAGGGTTTTTGCTTGGTATAGAGGTGTTATAGGCACAAAATACATAGTTGGAGAAATGGGTCTCACTAGATATAGAATGTCTCAAGCAAGAGCTATTCAAAAACTTATTGCAAATCCTGATGCAGTAGATTTATTACTTGAAACTTTTAAAAGTAATGTACCTCTATCATCTAAAGATACAACAAAAGTAGTATCTGTTTTAAAAGGTATATTTTTAATTCCTGATGTTGAAAGCGATGCTGATATAGAACAAGCATGGGCAGAAGAAGTAAATAAATATAAAAAAGAAACAGGCATAGTAATTAAACCTTCTGTAAAAGAACAAATAAAAAATTTAAAATAAACCGCAATAGGAGATTGTTGTGATTAAAAACCTACGAGAATTTGCTATTATAGGAGTAGCATTAATATCTGTTAGCAGCTTGCTACTAGCGGAGGACAGTAACATAACGAACACTACTACTAGTACTAGCACTAGTACGGTGACTTCAAATAATACCAACACTAATACTAAT
>VMHT01015639.1_pt1 | contig 11232 bp, 6 predicted proteins | sample 4693611 | NCBI WGS metagenome assembly VMHT01 (sample SAMN12280063, study PRJNA550983) | marine metagenome | isolation source: seawater sampled from same location over 5 years 0.02-0.2 micron viral filtrate | place: USA: collected off the coast of southern California halfway between the port... ... | reverse complement strand
CGGATTGAACCAACGTCAATGCCCAATTCAAGACTAGATGTACATATCAGGGCCTGAAGACTACCGTTGCGTATGTTCTCTTCCATCTCTTGTCGTGTTTCTGCCGCAAGACTACCATGATGAACACCAATCATGAGTTGTGGTGCCATACTCTGCAACCGTTGAGCAACCGTTTCAGCAGCATTTCGACTGTTAACGAAGACGAGGCAGGGAGGGTCGCTCTCGACAATCTCACTCAACAAACGGAATGTTGCGTGTGCTCGGGGCGAGAGTCGCATTTCCATAGCCCCAACCTCATCCTCTGCGAGAGGAGGCGCTGTTTCCACAGTCAACACAGTCGATCGCTCAGCAGGAGCTAGAATGGGTTGGCATGAATCACCAGAAATCCAAGAAGCAACCTGTTCGGGGTTACCAACAGTCGCCGAGAGACCTACCTTTTGCAAGGTTCGACCGCACAACGCCTCAAGACGTTGCAAACCGAGACGCAATTGCCACCCACGCTCACTTGCGGCAAGATCGTGGACTTCATCGATAATGACGGCTTGGACACTTGAAAGCATGGCTCGCAAGCGATGCCCAGTAAACATGAGTTGGAAGGTTTCGGGGGTCGTAACTAAAAGATGAGGTGGACGTCGAGTTTGTCGAGAACGTTCGTTCTGAGGCGTATCTCCATGCCGGAGGGCGAATCGTAAATCAAGAACTTCGCTCAATTCTGCTAAGCGTCGATCAACGTCGCGATTGAGGGCACGTAGTGGCGTAATGTAGAGGATTGAGAGCGGTTTCCATTCTTCCACTTTGCATCTGTGGAGAAGAGGAAGGACTGCAGCAAGCGTCTTTCCTGATCCGGTTGGTGCAATGAGTAAACGTTCGTGTCCTTCAATGAGCTCTGGAACGGCTTGTTGTTGAACCGGTGTCGGTTCCCAGCCCCGTTCAGAAAGGAACGATTGCAGTTGTGGATGAAGCAGCGAAAAGACATCCGACATACTCTCCCCACCCCCGCGGAGTATTCTATCTGCCCACCCTTCTTGAGGATTTGTCATTCAGAGACGTGACTCAGTCGTCGTCATAATCGTCGTCGTCGTCATAGTCGTCTTCGTCGTCATCGTCTTCCCAGTCAATTTCTTCATCTTCTGCGAAAGCACCATCTCCGAGGTCGACAGCGGTTCGACTTGCAACGGTTGCAACAAGAATTAGAATCAATACTGTTGAAACTGCGAAGATCCAAGCCAGTGGGTGTTCACGTGGTGAGTCCAACCAACCAAGATATTGGCCATAAGCGATGTTGATGTCGTGTTCAGCGGTGTTGTCGTTGTCGTTGACTTCAACCAGAAGGTTACCGTAGTCAACTTCGACTCGCACACGATCCACGTTTTCAACTTCCCAGTCGACTGTGACCGGTACACTTTCGCCGCCTTCAATCCCGACAATAGCCTTGACATCAAACGGTTCATCCGAATCTCCAGCAAAGAATGCAACCTTGAATTGCGAGGTTGTTGGGCCACCGTTGTTAACGACGGTTGCAGTGATTTCAATGTCCGTTCCTGGAGAAACATGGTCATCTGAGACAGTTATTGATTTCACTCGAAGTTCCGGACCAACAGCTCCAAGTCGTACCCATTGACGTTCAAAGTCAGTATCATCGAAGGCCAATTCAGGAATTGGACTTGCTTCAGAGTTGGATACAACAGGGAACTGATTTCCTGCAGCATCCCATCCTGTCACGTAGAATCCGACAAAGTCACCTGCTTGTGGAATGATTGTACCGCCGGCTGTAATGTCCACTTCTCCAGTCCAGTAGACCGTCTGTCCTTCTTGTTGCATACCAAGCAACGAAGATCCTGCACCGATGGTCACGGTACGAGTTTGATCACGCATAACCCAGTGAATCATTTGTTCAGAACCTGTCAAATCAGCATCTTCAGAACCTTGGAATTCAACATATATCGAAGAAAGGTCATTGGAAGGAGATACATCGATCACGTTCAATGGGGCCATCCGTCGAACTACACGTGGTGCTGCATCGTCTACGATAACTTGAAGGGTGGTTGAAACAAGTGTTCCAGTCATATCTTCACCACGACCTGGAATGTTTGTGATTGATATCAAGCAGGTACGCGTTGGAGAGGATTGGAGGGTCTTGGCAGAATCGAGCGGAACTTCGATGAGATATTCTCCATCGTTGGTGAGAGAACCATCGCTCCACAACTTTTCTCCGTCAAAGACCTCAACGAGAATACCAACGTCTCGAGGTGCTGGGACGTTGCTTCCTTCATAGACGACGCGCCCGCTGAAGGCGAGTCTGTCGTCCTTACGAACTCGAGTACCGTCAGCAACCGGTCCTGTTCGTGGTTCACTTACATCCTCAACCATGTAATCGGTTGGTGAAAGGGTGAAGTCATTCTCAACACGGAAGGTATGCTCTAGGATGAGCAATTCACTGTCTTCCATCGAACCGCGTTCCTTGAACAACAAAGCAAGGTCGCCCATTTCTTCATCCGGCCAGTCCCATGCAAAGACGAAATCGTACGTGACGATGATCCATGGAAGGCCTGATTCGTTGGTTGTTTCTCGCATGTTACTGCTTGGCAAAAGGTGAATGTAGTTGCTCTCGCTCCAGAATGTATTGTTCAATCCAGAGTAGGAGATTCGTTGAGCATCTCTGCTTGGATTCGGACCTTCGAAGTCAAAGACCAGAGAGATGTGCTCAAAGTCGATTGCTGTGTTTGCATCAATGAAGCCAACAGTGATCGATTGTTCAAGCCCTGCGAAGACTGGTGCATCATCGTTGTGTCCAACCCACTCTAGACCGGTGAAGATTGCTTCCGAATCCTTGCGTGTTTGGAAGGTAGCATCGTCGAAATTGAATCCATGACCGGACTGAAGGTTGTACATGATTCCTTCATCGTCGTACTGTGTGTAGAACACAGGGTTACCTGCTTGGTCGCCACCAGCCCAATAGTACGATACACGGCCCATGTTTGGATTTCGAGAGTGGTCGATTGTGGTCATAAACCACTTCGATTTACTCTCGCTCATGTTGGTGACTTTCTTACTTGCATACTCCGATTCATCGGCGACACCATTACGATTCAAATCGTGATCAGCCTCGACCCAATACATCAACGTGAGCTCCATCGGAACGCCAATGTCGTCTTTGACAAGAATTCGGATGTCTTGTTGATTGACTCCAGCTTCGTAGGAACCGTCTTCAGGAGACACAGTGACTCGTTCAGGAGGTGTTGCATCCACTCGGAAGGTACGACTCCAATCGGAATTTGGTGCCATGACATGCGTTGGATTACGTTCGTTGTAGGTTTGGACCTCGTAGTTCAAGCCGTCTGGCACGTCGATGTTTGGCGTAATTACGCTGATGAAGAATGAACCGTTGTTGTTGGTAGTATCACGTGCTGTGGATTCAACCCAACCATTGCGTGAAACACGAACGTCAAATGCACTGTCGAGAGGAGCATCGTCGGAATCCATGAACCACATGGCACCTTGGAAATGCAGGGTTTCGCCTGCGGCAACCCATGCGTTGTTGGGCACGTCGTCTCGAACAAGGTCACCTTCGTTGTCTCGAACCTTCATCCATCCGAGACCAAAGGTTCGGTTAACGGTTAACGCTCCATCGCTCATCAAATCAAGTGGTGCAAAGCCTGCGGAACCACTGTCATCGAGACATCCTGTCTTGAATCGAACATTGCTTTGATCTGGGAAATCACTGGTGACTCGGAAGAGCCAATGGATTTCGAGGATACTGTTGTTGAGGATGGAGTATGAATTTCCGTCCATGACAATGTAACCGTCAGGGTCGTTTGGTGATGGGAACACGTCACCATCTTGCCAAAAGAGAGTTGGGTTGGATGCGGCTGAACTGGTCATCAGTGTCAATGTTGCTTCCCGAATCTTGGTAGCACTCTCGCCTACAATGTGTCGCGTGATGACTTCGTAGGGTTCGGTACGCTCGTGCAGAATCTCGCCTTCAGGGATATTAATTTCCAAGTTGACTGTCTGAATCGTGTACGTTACACTGAACGAAGTAAGGGACAAAATTCCACTGCTCTCAGAGGTCAAATCAATAGGGATGTCAACGAAACCTGCTCCTGTGTCAGGGATTCGATCGTTGAAGGCTTTGATGATTGTATTTGTAGCACCAACGGCATTGATGGTTTTGGTGCCAACCAACGGTCCGTTTTCTTTCCAACCAACAGTCGGATTCAATGGAGGATTGAAGTTCTCAGGAATTGGATGAGGTTTGTGTATTTCAAATCCTGGATTTTCAGGCGCATTGCTGTGAAGAGCAACCTGGATGTCTTCCAATACAGGAGTGTTTGCAGAATTGCTTGTTGAGAATGAAACTCGAAGACACAGATATCCATAACTCGGGGTTGTGAATGCCTTCGTCAGCCCGGATTGCCCAAATGAGGTGAGTCCACTGCTGCACAGACTGGAGGTACTCCCGCCGAGTTGAACGGTGAGGGAAGTTCCGGCAGGAACTGTTGCGTTGTAGTGGATCGTTGCTGCCACGTAAGTCGGGAACGGATTGTTGTAATTCGAACGAAGATAGAAATTCCCGCTCGTGTAATAATTCGTAGTGTACTGTATGGTAACTTGGTCAAGGATAGGTGTCGCTGTTGAAGTTCCCGTAAGGGTTGCTCGCCAAGTGATCTTGTTTCCGCTGTTAGCGAAGGTCTTGGTCGAACCGACGGATATGGATTTCCACGTGACACCATCGTCGTTCGAAACGTCGATTGCGATTGAGGTTCCTGTTGGCATGTAAGCAATAGCGCTTTGCAGTTTGATTTGATCGACAGAGCGAGCCGATGTTGTTGTTTGCCCATAAACTGTTGTGGAGGTCGCTGATGGCGTCCGACTGTCGGTGATTGAACCATCGCCCCAATTGTGAATTTTCCGTTGAACTGAATTGCAGTAGGATGTGTGATAGCACGAATAGTAGATTTTCCCATCGTCATCAACTTGTGTAATTCCATAATGGCCACCGTTCGGCATTTCTTGGATGCCCATTTTATCGATGTTAAATCCGTTCATGGTAAAATGGTGGTGACGAGACCCCTGAACGTTGTACTCGTTGAGAATAATTCGAGGCAGGTCAACGACTAAACCTGAGTTCGGATTTCCGGCCGTTGAAGTTGTTTTGTAGTTGTAATCGACTGCAGAACCAAGAGACCATGTTGAGTTGATTGATCTCGGGTTACTTGGATTGACTTCCATAAGGTATCGGTTGTAGGTCGGATAGGTTGAGGAATCATAGTAACTGACAAACATCTTGCCCGTGTCGTCATCGAAGTCAACTCCAGTGAGATAGTAGGGGTAACCATAGTTGTAGTAAGTTGAACACTGCCACTGTGTTTTTGCAGCATTAAGGGTCCACTTTGTTAGATAATAGTACGAATAGGAAACGGTCCAAATGTTACCACTTGAATCGACTGCTGCATCGTACCAGTAACTCGAAGCGGAGGATGTGCATCCAGAGGTGCTGAGGCTAGCTGTTCCGAGAAGTGCACCAGTTGTCGCGTTAAATCGTTGAATGGATGGTGCAGTGTACATCGAGGTGCCTGAGTATCGCGTGGCATGGATTTCATGCTCAGATACTGGAACAACGATTCCACGATAATTCCAAGCTGCACTTGAGGAGACTGAGAGGTCAGTGAATTGCTTTGTTACGCTGTTGTATCCTTGATCACCAAGGGCGACGAATTGACCTGTTGCGTTGATGGTTGCTGAATTCGCATTCGAAAGTTCGTTGCTGTTTCTGAAATTTACGACGTTGTTGGTTGGATTCCCGCGCAACGCAATTTCATCGTTTGCGGTTTCGAGGTTGGTTCTTGAACCGTACTGGAACGTTCCGGATTGTTTGTTTGACCACTGGCCTGTTCCTGCTCCACCGAAATCACTGTCATCGGTAAGATTCGACCATGTGGTTGTACTGGCCTCTCCAAGGAAATTAAACTGGGCTGATGTCACTTCGGCCCCGAACGGAAATGTGATGACTCCAGCCGAACCATTTCCTTGGCCGTTGAATGTCTTCGTATAGGACGTAGCACCTCCTTTGAACTGTGTTTCAGTTGTCGCAGAAGAGGCCAATGGTGCCATGACAGATATGAAGAAGAGGAGAACAAGGAAAACGGCTTTTCGCATAGTGTACACATCCACTACATGCAACTATTTCCATGTAGCATATCAACGCATCGGCCACAGGTCACTGCTCAATTTTCCGCAATAGTATTGAAGAGCATCATCCATAGGTGTGGATGAGGGAAGGCAATGGCAGGTCTATTTTCACGATGGTGGGCGGCTCAACATGGGCGACAGTATTCGATTTTAGCAACACTCTTTGGAGCATTTACTGTCCTGTTTTTGGCCGGCTTGTTCCAACTCCTCTTCCTACAGGACTCAGAGAACTGGGGAGAATACACTGGAGCGGCTATTGGCGTTCTTGTCACAGCAGCAACTGGCCTCATTTTTGTTACACCAGAATTCTTGGTTTTCAAGGGACATGTAAGCACCTTGGATGAATTGTATGAGATACAAAGCACTGCTGAACTGAAGCGCCGTCGATCTGAAGGCGATCGTTCCGCAGCAGTACTTGGCGCTGGACATGAACAGCGATGGAATGCGTTCCTTCAAGAACGTGGTATGCGACGTTGAAGCGGTGGCGATTGTTTGCAACCCTCCAGCTCGACAAAACTACTCTTTCGTGAGATATTACTCGCTGGAGGAATGATTGTTGTCCTCATCGCAGCATTGTTCGCTCATACACAATCTATGCCACCTCTTGTCGTGGTCGAATCCTCAAGCATGATACACGACAGCGAGGGCGAAGTTGGCAGTATCGATGCAGGGGATCTCGTTTTGGTACACAAATCAACATTCGATAACATCGTAACATTCGCTGAAGCAACCGATCCTTCAAATCCATACTATGGTCACGAATCCCACGGCATGGAAGGTGATGTTGTGATTTACAAGAAAAATGGTGAAACATCAACACCCATCATTCACCGCGCAATTCTCCGAGTTGTCCCCAACGAAGCGTACCCTGCTACGTCAACGGCAAACCCGTGCCCAACCGGGGGGAATTACGATTCCGAATGGAGCGTCAACGGAAGCAAAGGTGCTTGTGTCCACACGTGGGACGTTCCCGGAACGAATGTCTACAACCAGAGCAACATCTCGATTTCATTCGATGGTATTGACGCAGGATATTACGATTGCAAGCGATTTGTTCATGCAGGAGTCGAATCGCATCTGGTTGTTCATGAGTGGATTCCGGAACATTCAGGACTCTTAACGCTCGGTGATGCAAACAAATGTTCGGTTGACCAAGGGCCAAACGCCGTCAATGGATCGTCTGGCCTGCGTACACTTGAGGGTGCATTGTTGGGGCCTGTCCAAGAAGGCTGGCTTGTTGGACGAGCAGGGGGTGAAATCCCTTGGCTTGGAGCAGTCAAACTGATGGTAAGCGGCACCGGTCCTGGACTGACCTATGTTCCAACATCCTCGATATTCTCTCTTCTCGCCTGCATTGGAGCTGTACTTGTGTTTCCTATGTTTGTTGATGCTGGAGTCCGTCGTTTGTTTGCAACCTCGCCAGAGAACATACAAGCTAAGCAGGAAAAGGCCTATCTTGTTGCCCTGGGAATCGACGAAGAAGAGTAGTTACTCTTCGCTCTCTGCAATCGCTCTGTTGCGAGCAAGTTCACGAGCCGCATTGTCGAGACTGATTTGCGTGATTGCAAGCATTTCTGTAGCATAGTCGAGATTGGATTGTTCCAAGTATCGCTCTATGCTTGCTTTTGAGCGTCGAATGGTCGCAATTCGTTGTTCTGAGGACTTTGGTCGTGTTTCCTCGCCTCGTTGGGCCATGAGCCATTCTTCGAGTAATGCCTGCCCCCACTCAGGGGCACGGAATCGAGCTGAGAGGATGATTTCAGCATGGCGATGTCGGAATCGAACTCTTGAATCCCTCGTCCTGTTGGCTTGAATGGAACCAGGATTCCACTGATCAAAGGGGATATGGAGGTGGTTTTTGCACCGCAGGTGCCCCGTCTCGTCGATTGTTGCATCGATGATAAGAGCGCCTCGTTGCAATCGAATGAATGCTTGAACGATGTCATCTTCAATCAACCATTCAGCGATTTGAACAGAAGGTTGACCCCATTTATCGCTTGTCCACGACTCGATGGCGGCTCGATGCAACATGAGCAAACCTTTCGCTTCCCATTGATGAACCTTCACATGCTTGAGTTCGTGCATTGATTGAAATGGAAGCGAACATTCCCTTGGGTAATGGCAGCATCTTGGGGAGCCGTCGATTTGGATTGGCGCGTCATTCCTCTCCTCATCTTTGCGTGGTATTTACTTCTCAAGCGGTGGGAGCGTGATGGAGTCCTTGACCGCTGGAACGCAACCCGTGTTTTCGGTTTCATTCTCATGGTACGAACCAAAAAAGGACTTGATTTACTCGAAAAAGTTGCAAAACCGCGTCGTTTCTGGCGTATATACGGCGAAATTTCGCTTTGGGTATGCACGTTTGCGATGTTTATGGTCGCCTTGGTGGTTTTGTTAGCGTTCGTAGGTGCACTTCTTTCTCCCCCAGATGTTGATCCACCTTCTGCGAGCGAATTGGTGGCTATCCCTGGAATCAATCCAGTTATTCCCTTGTGGTGGGGATTGATTGGTTTTATTGTCGCTCTCGTCATTCACGAATTTGGCCATGGGTTGTTAGCTCGAGGTCACGGCATGCGCATTCGCTCGTTTGGATTGTTGCAATTAGGCCCAGTCCCTCTTGGAGCATTTGCAGAACCAGAAGGAGAGGAATTGTTCAAAGCACCTCGTCGTGAACGACAACGAATGTTTGCAGCTGGTCCTGCAACGAATTTGTTCGCATCCTTTGTGTTGCTGTTGTTCATCGGAGGCATTGCAGGACAATTTGCTGCTGGAGACCAAACTATTCACGTCACAGGCATCGTCAAAGATGAGGGTGCAGACAAGGCTGGAATGCTACCTTGGGACACCATTGAATCGATAGGAGAGGAACCTGTAGTCGGCCTCGAAGGGTTCCGTGATGTCATAAATCAATATCAGGCAGGAGATTCCGTATTGATCGGAGTTTTGCATGAAGATGGCAGCAGAGAAACGGTCAACGCAACGCTTTCTGACAAATATGTGTACTATCAAAATCTAGGATATTCAGAAGATCAACTCGATACTCTTGATGTGAAACCAGGGCAACCTTTCCTTGGCGTTGAAGGACTTTCATCCAATACAGTGGGAATAGACCGTATCGCCGGACCATTCTCTCCGAACAACGATTATTCAACACTTCAACGTACACTTATCGCACCACTCCACGTGATCACCATCATGATCATTCCATTCGAATTTCAAGGAGTTGCAATGCATCCAAACGAAGAAGCGATGCTTCAAGCCGATGATGCGTGGCTTGGAAATCTCATCGGAAAGGAAGGATTGTTGGTTCTCGTCAATCTCATGTTTTGGATGATGTGGGTCAACGTATTGCTTGGATTCACCAATCTGATTCCTATGGTTCCCTTTGACGGTGGCCACATGTTCAAGGACATGGTCCATGCAGGATTATCACGCGTTCGTGCACTTGGTAAGAAACTCAAGCTGTGGAATTTCCACCCGCTGTGGGTCGATCAGATTTCAAGAAAAGCAAGCAACCTTTCGTCGCTTGGACTGTTGTTTATACTACTCTTCATTCTCGTGATACCCTACTTCTGATTACCGAAGAATGGTACGCCTGCGTTGAAGTTCATCAAGGATTCTCGATTTTACTGCTGTAACTTCATCATCCACTTTTTCGACAACACTTCTCTTCTGGATGTATTCCAAGGTTGGAGAATGTTCGTTCTGCTGACAAACGATGTTGATGAATGCATTCAGAGGCATGCCTTGATCCCAGTCGATGAATGCTCTTCCTTTTCTTGTACGTGGCAAGGCTGGGATGCGGCGAGCAAGAACGCTCAAGCGACCCTCAAGTGTTGAGGTTTCAACTCTGAAGATCCGCCATGAATCGCCTCGTACCCCTTTCAATCGATGTGCATATAGTGGCATTAATCCACAGCGTTCTCCCTCGTAAACAAGGGCATTGTATTGGTCAAGCGTTCGCCCGCTGAGGTAAATCTTTCGCGATTTGGTTGTCTTAACTTCGATCGGGAACGAAATATCACCGCGAAGTGCCAGAAGGTCACCACTCCCTTCGATTCCTGAACCCGCCGCTCGAACGACAAGAAACGGTCTGAGCAAAACAAGGCGCATCCTTTCTTTTTCTTCAGTTGAACAGGACTTGATGACGGCTTCCACCCCGGCAGGGATACCTGCGAGAACGTGTCGTAATTCCCGCTCATACTGGCTTGTCATAACGTCCGATTGTTGTCAACCGCCTTTATTGACTTCGGTGATTTTGCGACACACGGGTCCTGTAACGCACAGTTGATGCAAGACGGAGGATTATAGGGCATCATAGTGTGGACTTTCATGTGCAGAAGATTCTCGTCCGAACCGATGATTTTCAACTCGCCTACAGAGCCATGCATATGTTACGTTCGAGGGACATCAATGTCGAACAACTCGCTTTTGACCAGGTGTTGCCTAGAAAAGATTCAATCTGGATTGGGACCGTTGATGAGGTCGCAGCAAAGTCATCAGAGGGTCGGCCAATCGCCGCAGAACTTGAATCTCTCGAACGGAGTATTGAATCATCGATCTTTGCATTAAAGGGCCCTAAGAAGACACATCGATTCACGTTGGGAATTGATACCGGACCGCGTCCAGGTCTTGCTTGGTTCACTGACGGCGTATTGATTGATACAAAGCAAACGGAGTCCATTGAGGAATGCATCAAAACCATACAATCCCTGATCGAACATCATACGTATGAACATCTTTTGATTCGAATGGGTAAGGGTGCAACCTCGCATCGCAATCACCTCATCAACGCAATGCTCGCAAACGAATATGTTGTTGAATTGGTTGATGAACGTAAGACATCCCGAGGTCTTAACCGAAATCAGCATTCAGTATCTGCAATCCGAATTGCAACTCTTTCAGGTGAACGTGTTTGGGAGCCTGTGGTAATGAACCCTACCGAGGGTGAACTCAGAGAACTCCAACGTCGCAGTCGAATAAAAAGCCAAGGGAGGGTTACCATTTCGTCAGAAATGGCACGGCGTGTCGCTCTTGGTG
>VMHT01077096.1_pt1 | contig 11233 bp, 7 predicted proteins | sample 4693611 | NCBI WGS metagenome assembly VMHT01 (sample SAMN12280063, study PRJNA550983) | marine metagenome | isolation source: seawater sampled from same location over 5 years 0.02-0.2 micron viral filtrate | place: USA: collected off the coast of southern California halfway between the port... ... | reverse complement strand
TTATTCCACGAGTCAGCAGGATGTGTGCTATACACGTTGTAATATTCTTGTTCTTTTTGTTTTACAACTAACCTCCAAGAGTACCAACCATAAGGATTGTAGTCTTCGCTAGTAATATCACCGTTATATGCTTGCTCTGCAGGTACTATTCTATTGTCATTAAATTGTACGCTTAATGATTTACCTACAACTTCTCTTAAAGCAGACCAACTATAGCCAGTTGTAAAAGTTGTTGGGTTTTCAAAAGTATCACTAAAAGATGTTGACTGGTTTTCATTTGTATGCGTGTCTGTTTTATCATCAGTAATATTTGACGAAAGTATAACAGAAGATTGTCTACCAAACTTATCAGCTAAAACAACACCAACTTGATATGTTCTCCTTTGTTTTAACGAGTGGTATTTATAAGCGTTATATAAATGTTGTTTTTTACCCCAATCAAAACCAAATTCCGCATCACTTTTGTTTATACTATTTATTACATAGTTTATACCTTTTTTACCAGTTTGATCGTAAGGAAGTGGTGGATTTTCAGTGTAGTTACCGTATATAATTCTATTACCACTTATTTCTTGAGCTTTAGCTCTTAATGGTACGTGATCATATACTCTTGTTGTTTGGTTTTCAGGTAAAACACTATAAGGTTCTTCTGATTTATATATATATCTATATACATATCTAAAAAACTCTGTTGTATCACTTGGTTTTACAGTATAATATTCTACACCAGTATCTAACGAAGCGCTAGCAGCTGAAGCAGATTCAAAAGAATTATCTATTTCTATACTATCAACAACTTTTACAGCGGCTTCTTCAGATTCTTTTATTAATATTTCAATTTTTGAAATTTTTAAATCATTATTCCATACAGTCTCGTCAGAAGAATTTACAATAGCACTTGTTAAGTTTTCTGAACAAGGTAATGGTATTCTTACAACAGCTTTATTGTAGTGATTTTGCATTAAATCTACAGTACCTTCTCTTTCTATTGATTCAGAGTTATACTCTGTGTTTGAAGCATAAGGTATTCTAGCGTTGTTTAATGGTGAAAATATAATTTGGGTAAAAGGAGCCATTGTTGAATATTCTCCGTCATCATACTTATATCTGTAAGAAAATCTAACAAAGTTTTCTTTTAAATATTCAGATTTAACATTACCATCGTTTTTCAAAGTAACATCATGACCTGCGTTATTAGAATCTACAAGTATAGGTGCTAAATAAGGTGTAAATTTTGCTACAGATATTTTTTCTTCAGTATTGTAATAATTGTTATCTGTAAAGGCTGTTGTTACGTTTATTTTTCTTGGCTGATTATAGTTGTCTGTCCAAAACAATAAATCGTCAATCAAGTTAACACCTGTTATTAAGTGTCTTTTACTAAAGTTTAAGAAATTACCTTGAGCTAAAACTTGTATTGTAGAACTTGCGTTACCTAAGTCAGCCAAAAGTATTGCGCAAGTGTGATAATCTTTAGCTCTATTTATTTCAAATACATTATCATTATCAACACCGCTAAAATTACTTACAAACCAATAAACTTTACTATTTAAAACATCGTTGTAATAACCTATAGTTTCTAAGCTTTCTTGTCTTGATGTGCTTGGAAAAGGGTTTACGTTTACTATATTGGTCAAGCCTTTAGCTAGAGCATTACCTAAAACATTTTCTATAGCACCTACATCAGATCCTTCTGACTGCGTAATCATTATATTTTGCGCTTCACGGTATTCACCTTTAGGCACTATTCTTTCGTCAAGGTCTTTATTCATTTTACCTTTTAGAAAGTTATTTTGAATTTTAGCCATGTACTAGTTTTTAAGTTGTTTTGACTTACCTCTCATTACTTGAGCCATTTGTTCAAGATTAAGTTTAGATAACCTTAATTTAGCGTTTCTAAGCGCTGCTCTTCTTTCTTTTTTGTATCTTTGAACTATATACTCAGGTATATTTCTTTTTGTTGCTAAAACGTTAAAAGCAATATGTTTGTATAAAGCTTCTTCTGCAAATTTATGTACTTTCATTTCAACATCTGTACCTAAACTGTCAGATACATATTCTAAAACTATAAGCTTACCAGATAAATCACTACTAAAAGCAAAACTACCTGTTCTTTCGTCAATAGTAAAATAACCATTTATTTGTTGATGCTGAGGCTCTGATCCATATCTTCTACCGTAATCAGTTTTTAAATAATTATCAGCACCTATAAAATAAGCATCTTGATCTGTAGTTAAATTACCTGTAATATTGTTTGTATTAAAATTATCCCATCTTGACTCTGTTAAAGAGCTACCTTCTATTATTTCACCATTGCTATCATAAACGTAATTGTAGTTTACGTCTTGTAAAGGTGTTTCTGTAGGATTTATAGTTAAAGTTGTAGGGTGTATAATTCTTTTTATACCAGAAGAGTCTATATAACAAATTTTTACATAACTAACATAGTCTTGCGGCATAGGCATTGTTAACGATGTGCTTAGTTCTATTTCTTGTATTTTAACAGTTTTTAAAACGTCATAGCTAAATTCTTGTAGTCCACGTTTTGCATGAAACACTACGTCTGATTTATTAACATAATCTATTAATTTTCCATCACCTACATAAGCAACCATAAAACTAGATACTATATCTTTTAACGAAGTGTATCTATAATTACCAAACTCAAAGTCTTGTAACTGTACTCTTAAGCTACCAACAGAGTTATTTGTGTCTAATGCTTTGTGGAGCTCATAGCCATCACCATCAGGTGTTATTGACAAAACTCTACTACTTGTAGTAAAGTTAAAAATTTCTGTTTCAGTATTTAATTCATCATCTCTAAGAAACACTCTTAAGTTAGAAGCTAAAGGTATTGTTTCAAAAGTACTTAAATTATATGTCCATATTAAATCACTTGGCACAAACGTAGAGCTAGCGCCATCAAGATAAAAAACTTGACTTCCACTGTAATAATTTTCTTCTGTTGTGTTTCCTATTAAACTCATTTGTTATTAGTTTTCTGTTTGTTTTTTAATCATTTCTTCTTGACCAGCAGCTTGTATAATGCTAGGGTCTTTTATTATTACACCAGCATATTTTAATATACCTATAACAAGCTCAACTTCGTCTGAAGGATGTAATTGAAAATCAACACTATCGTTAGTTACAAACGTAAGTGCTCCGTTAGCATCTACTTCGTAATTCCAGTTAGGATCAACTGGTACAGATATATAGTCCATATCAATACTACTTATAGTTACAGGATTTACTGCAAGTGTAGATCCAGTTACATAATATATTGGAAAAATTGTTGATGGTGATGTTAAAGGTGAAGATAATAGAAAGCTTAATTTAGATTTTTCAATTCTTTCTATTTGTGTTAATCTAGAGTCTGTAGAGACATCTATAATATTGTAAAATGTAGGTAAAGTTCCTACACCGTTTGTTAAAGATATAGACGTTGTTGCATAAAAAGGGTCTATTGTATCTTGTATTTTTCTAGGTAAATCAGCATAACCTTGTCCGCCTCTACCCATAGATTGTCTAGCAATAGCTTTATTATATTCAAAAAAAGCTTTGTCTAATATATCAAGCTGTACTTGAGAACCAAGTTTAGCAAATTCATCAGGAGTCATAAAACCTCTGGCTTCTTTATTAAGTATTGATAATACTTTTTTGTATACTTTGTCTACTGATATAGCCATTTTTATATTTTATTATAATCACTGGCCCTAATTAAAGGGCCGTGACTACTTATTATTAATTTATTTTATTTTGTATTGATTTATAAACTTCAACACCTTCATCTGTTTTTAAGTACGCAGCAAAAGCTGAATAAGGGTTTTCATCAAAAGGTACTGTCATTAGTTTTCTATCATTTGTTCCCCAAGAAAAAGTTCTTTGGTCTTGTGATATTTTAATTATACTCATTTCTACAGCTTTTATAGCTAAGTTTCTAAGTATAACATTTTCATCGTTTACAAGATCTAAGAATAATACTGGATTTTCTCTAGCAAATAGATATAAATCTCTTTTAAGCTCACTAGAACTCATCTTATCAACAGCAGAACCTAGTTCTACTCTTAATATAGCTTCCATTTGTTCTATTTCAATAGACATAGCTGTGTTTAAAGCTTCCATTTCTACTTCAATATCAACAAGATCTTCTTTAGCGGCTTTTACTTCGTCTACTTCTTCGTAAACGTATCCTTTTTTAGGGTGATATGTTGATAATAACTTTTGTAAAGCTTGTTTTTCTTTTGGAACAAATAAAGTTCCGTTTTCAAAAACTATATGCTCTAATATAGCGTTATTATCTTGTTCATCAACAAAGCAAGATCTTTGGTTACTAGCATATCTTATTTCTCTATTATAACCTTTGTCTTCGTCAAACCATAGTAAAGGTTTTCTGTTTGTTGATTTAGAAGCTAAAACATATGATAAAGGCGAAGCCCCACCTTTTAAAAAATAACTTCTATCTTTCATTTCCCACTTAGGAGTATTGTCAACTACTTTAGGGGTTGACACTATAATTTCTTTAGCCTTTTTAGGCTTTGTTTCTTTTGTTTCCATAATATAATATAATTTAATAGTTTAAAAAATAAACCTAAAGGCGCCAATAAGACGCCTTTGGTTTAGTTTGATTCTATTTACGAATCAAGAGTAATTGTACAGCTAGTAATGTCAGCATGAGCAAACTCAGAGTTTACATCATCACAAACAACAACATAACCGTCAGCGTTAAAGCTACCTGCGTTTCCAATTTTCTTAGCTAATGCTTTGAAAACTTTAAGCTCAGAGTCAGCAGTAACAGTTAAAGTTACAGTATCGTGCTCAGCACCTGTTCCTCCACCTACACTAGACTTAAATTGCATTAATATAGTTGCGTCAGCAGCTACAGTCATACCAATAAGACTAGATAAAGGGTACATAGCCGCGTCATCAGCCGCGTCTATGAAAATTAAAAATTTATCCATTTTGTTTAGTTTTTAAGGGTTAATATTAAGATTCTTTTAATAATACAAAGTTATTAGCTCCTTGAGTAATTAAACATCTTTCAGATAAATAATGTACTTCCATAACGTCATCTCCTGTATAAGAAGCAGAACCTACAGAACCAGTAACCCAAGACTTAAGTCTTCTGTCATCAGTTTGTGAAGCTCTATATCTTACGTGTAAGAAAGGTCTTTTTACGTTTTTACCCATGTTTTGATCGTATACACTAGATGTTCCAGCAGGAATTAAAGCTCCAGAGATATCTCCAAAACCACCTCTTGCAGCAGCATCGTTTAAGTATTTCCAATCAGACTTGTAAAAATCGTAAGAACCTCTTCTAAATCCAGAGAATCCAAGATTTAAAGCCATATCAGCTTGATTATCGAATACTCCAAAAGAAGCACCACCTTGATAGTTAGAGTTTAATCCAGCCATCATATCATCAAGAGTTAAAGCTAATTGTCTGTTAACATAAAGCATGTTTTCTTCGATAGCACCTTGCTTGTCTAAGTTTTTAAGTAATAAATCAAAGTCAGCTAAAGAAGCTAAATCTTCAAATATGTTACCTCTACTTTCAACAGCAGCAAAGAATCCTTCAGAACCATTGATTCCATCAGGAGCATCACTATCACCTTCATTTCCAGTATCAGATACAGTTGTGTTAGTATCAGAAGAAACAGTTAGTTCAGCTTCTAGCATCATTGTTTCTAAGTAATCGTCAAATCTTAGTTTAGTTTCACTAGCAGATTTTAAATACCAAGAGTATCCAGATTGTCCAGACTCATCAGTAGTTTCAACCCACCCAATTTGAGCAGTGTCAGAACCATCAATTTTGAAATGATCTTTCATAATTAAAGGTCTGTTGTTGTACTGTTGGAACTGTGGCTTAAGCTCTCCTGACATAGAAGAAGATCCTTTAGGAAATTCAGAACCATACACGAAAAGGTTAATTGCACCACCGTTAGCAACTACAGTTGTGAAAGCAGCATCTTTGTAAGTTTTTAATGTAGCTGTTTGACCAGATACAGCAGAAACGTAACATTTAAGCGTTTTAAGACCTGTAGCGTTATCACAGATAACAACAGTATTTCCAACTCTTAAAGCGTTACTTAAAGCGCTTCCTAAAGTTACAATACCAGTTGCTGTAGCAATAACAACAGTAGAGTTTGCAGTTACAGCATCGTTTTTGTAAGCGATGTGTAATCTGTTTTGTTCAGACCAAATTACTTGATCAGATGACATTGGCATTTCAGCGCCAACCATTTTTAAAAACCCACCGATTGTACGATTTCCGTATCTTTCAACTTCTTGTTCGTATAATTCTGGTAAGTATTGTTGTGCCCAACCAGCCGTAGCTGTAGCTGTAAAGTCGATGTAATTTTGATCGCTTACAGTTGGACTTGGCATAGGACTTAGAGAATAGCTCCCTAATAATCCTGTAGATGTGTTAAATCCCATTTTGTTTAAATTTTAAGTTGTTTTTATTTTCTAATTTTAAATTTCAACTTAGAACTATCATCACCACCTAACACTTTTATTTTCATACCACCGGCATCAACAACAGGTTTAATTGTTCTTGCTCCCATATCAATATTTTTAGAATCGATAGCGGTTTGTTTAATAGCGTCTGCTTTACCTTGCTCATAAAAATGCTTAACAATTTTGTCAATATTTTTACCTGCATATAAAGCTTTGTGATAACCTTTAGCGTTTTTCATCATACCTGAATCATCTAGAAACTCTCCTACAAAATTAAGTATATCGCTTTGGCTTTGTTTAACATTAGCAATATCATTTACATTATACCTATATGTTTTTTCACCTACGTTGAAATCAAAACCTTTGAAATCGTTACTGAAAAGACTATCTGTAGTCTGTTTAAAATGATTAAACTGCTTTTGCTGAACTTCACTGGCAACAGTTTGTTCTTCGCTGTATTTATTGTAAAATTCGATTGCTTCTTTCTGTTCGCTGGTCAACTTAGAACCCAACTTGACTTCCTTGTAATACTGATCCTTTAGACTAGTAAGATGTTTTCTTGCTTTTACAATTTCTTCTTTGAAGGCCAATTTTTTCTTTTTAATATCTCTTGGCTCATCAATTTCCTCATCAAACGAATAGTTGTCTTCTAATAAAAATTCAACTTCTTCATTATTTAAATGAGGTTTAGTATTTTTGTAATACTCTTTTAACAAAGTATTATCATCAATTGTTGAATAATCCGCATTTAACCTAGTGTAGTCTTCTAAACTACCACCAGTATCTTGCATAAATTTAACAAGATCTTGTAAGTTCTCAGGCACGTTTACTTCAGGTGCTTTTGTTACTTCTTGCTTTTCTTCAACAATTTGCTCTGTCTTAGTTTCTTTAACCTCAACAGGTGTTTCTTTTACTTCTTCAAGAATAGGTTGTTCTAATACTTCTTCTTCGCTTTCTTCTTTTTCATTGATACCTTGCTCTTCAATATTTTCTTTTTCCCTTTGTGTTTCTTCTTGTTTGGCATCTTGTTTTTGATTTTGAAATTTGTTTAACTTTGATAAATCTAATTTAATAGTTCCATCGTCTTTTACTTCTTTGTAAGAAATCTCTTCCTTAACTGGTTGAGTTTCTACAGCCGGAGCTTCTTGATTCTCAACCTCTTGAATTACTTGTTCTTCTTGTTGTGACATAATATAATATAATTAAATAATTAATGTTTAACGCGGATCAAATTGCTCTAATCCAAAACCATCTAAGTTATCCATACCTGCGGATTCAAAACTTTTAGGTGGTGCGTTATCTTTTCTTTGCGCGATTAGCTCACTTTGTTGTGAAGCCTGTATTTTAGTTCGCTCGTCTTTACGATCTTCTTTAAATTTATCTTTTTGATTTACTTGTTGTAAATCTTTTTCTTTTAACTGCATGTTTAATTCAAACTCATACTGCATTAATTCTTTTTTAATAGCAGCTTCTCTTTCCATTTTTTGTATTTCAAACTGAGATTTAGATTGTAGTATTTGCACCTCTGTTTGTGCTAAAGCTTGTTGCTTTTGCATCTCAGCTTCTGTTGCTTGTTGAGCAGCTTGAGCATTAGCCTGTGATTGAGCTTGAATATTTTGCTGCTGCATTTCTTGATCTTTTGCTTGTTTTTGTTTTCTACGTATTTTAAGCAATTGATTAGCTAGTTTAATATTTCTAACTTCTCTAATATCAATAGCATCTTCAAGGTATATTTGACCTCCTTGTAAAGCAACTTGAATATTATTTTCTAACATTTGTTTTTCTTCTTCATCTGGAGTTAACTCTAAAAATATACCAAAGTCATGTAAATGTAAGTTTGATATTTCTTCTAAAGTAGCAACATTAAATTTACCTAATGATTTAACAAAAGATTTTTTTGTCGGCGAAAACTCTAATACATCTGAAACCCTCATAGCAATACACTCCGCCATTGTTAGCGTTAAATATAAGCTTGATTGCAATAAGTGTCTAGTAGCTGTATTTGAATTAGCAGCCGCCATTTTTTGTAATCCTACTAAAGCGTTTGAATCTGGCATAGCACCATCTCTAGCTTCATTTAAACCTGTAACATCACGCATCATTTGAAGGTAATAATTATAAGTTTGTATTAGCGAAGCTATTTTATTATTACCTCCGTTAGAATTTAATTCTGTTATTGGCATACGACCTCTGTTCATATCACCATCTTGCGTCATAGATCTACCTATTACAGATCCAGTTTGAAAATACATGTTTAATGCTTCTTGTGGATTATAATTTGTACCATTACCTAAGTCTATTTCTGCTAAAGCATCAGCGTCTAAGTAAACACCATCTGGTACTACTTTAGCTAATACTTGTTGTAATTTTAAATGAGTTAACTGAATCATATCAGCAAAACCTGTTATTCTACTTACTAGTGATTCTATTCTACCTTCGTACATTCTTGGCGCACAAATCGCATAACTCATCACGGCTTTAGTAGTATCTGCTTTAGGTCGCATCATATTTTTCTTTACTTCCCAATATAATATATCATCACCACTGCCTAATATTTTAACACCACAATATACAACTTCAATAACTCTATCTACTTTTTCAAAACTATCATTTTCAGGTGGGTTGAATGAATCATCTTTTTGTATAGCTTTATAACCTCCGCTTGCTGTCTTTTTTATTTTATGAACTTGGCTCATATATGTTTTATATTCAAAATATAATACACTTACAGCATTTTCATCTTCTGACTTAGAATTATAGTCACCTGTTTGGTGGTAAGTATTAGAGTATCCTTTATATTCTTTTAACTGTTCGTCAGTTAATTGTGGAAATTCTTTTTTTAATTCGTTTAAATATATATCTTTTACTTCACCAACATAATATATATCATCAAAATAAGGCGAGTCAGTAGGTGAGTAAACTAAGTTAGTAGGATCTACATATTCTACTTTTATACCTTCAGATTTATTAAAGCTACTTTTTACAGCACCAATACCTAGTATCATTAAATCAGAGTTTAATCTTCTTGATATAAGCTCGTATTTGTTTTTATCAAAAACACTATTAATAGCTTCTTCTTCTGCTATTTCTATAGACTGCTTATAATCTAACTGCATATGAAGCTCTAACTCTTGAGAACTTTCAGGTAGTTTTGATTGATCAGTTTTATATATATCAATACCTAGTTGATTAGCGGCGTTGTCATTAAATTCTTTAGCCATCATATCGTCAGCTATATCTTTAACGTAATTAGTTCTTTCTTCTAAAGCAGCAGGATCTTGTGAATAAGCTTTTATATCATAAGCTCTATCAGACATACCGTTTACAACTATATCAACAAACTTAGGTATAATAGGTACTGGCTTCCAGTCTAGGTTTAAATATGATAAATCACCATTTATAGATAATTCATCTTTATATTTTCTTACAGATTGTTCTCCTCTAGCATATAATCTTAAAGTGTGAAATGATTGTTTAGCGCTGTTGTATCTAGTTGATTTTCCAGATCCATTAAACCACTCATGTTCTATAGCTCTACCTACCTTAGCACCATACTCCATACTCATTTTCTCTACATCGCTTACTGCTTGTGAAGGGAAAGAACCTTTAATACCGTTGTTAATCATGTGTTTATATTATTTGAGATCTTAGTCCTTTGTTGTTATATCTTTTAATACCAAGATTTATATTTTTTGTTTGCCTTTGTTGTACTGGTTTATATAGGTTTCTATTACAAGCCATAATGGCTAAGCCAGAAGAAATAGAAGCATCAAATTTAGTTCTATTGTTTATATCAAATTTAGCCCAGTCTTCTAGTGTTCTTTGAAAATACATATCACCATAACCTTCAGTTTTTAAACCTACGTAGTTTTCTATGTAAGATTCAATAGCAGCCGCGTGAGCTTGTTTAATATCTTCACTTGAATTAGGTATGCCACCTATTTCTCTTTCTGTTACAGATAACTTGCTATACACTTTGTCTGGTCTATTCATTGAATATGCTCTGTAACCTCTTCTTTTTAAATAATATAAAAGTCTAGGTTTGTTATTTTCACAAAGTATTGGCATGCCGTAAAAAACAAGCGCCATTAAAACATCTTCAAAAAATATCTCAGCTGTTTGTGGTCTTGCAACGTATTCTAAAAAAATTCTATTAGCAGGTACGTTTTCCATTGAAAACTTAGTAACACCATGTAAAGCTCCGTTAGAGCCTAATCTATCTACTGTACCTGATATATCATAACTATCACAACCAAAAGCCCCTACATGTTCATTACCTGGGTGTTTCATACCGTTTTTTACAAACTGTCTGTTTTGTAAACCTAATTCAGGTATCCAACTAATTTTAAACCTGCCGTTTTTATTTGGCATAAACTCTACCGTAGTATCTTTAACTCCATTTTTCCATTGAAAACTACCTTGAGTTACTTTTGCAGACATTTTAGTATCTTCGTTGTAATCTATTTGCTCGTATATTTTTGTAAGGTTAAATAAAGATTGTTTAGTTTCGTCTCTAAAAGCATGTTTTTCACTTCTTGGAAACTGTCTATAAAATTCATTTAAACCGTCTTGATCTTGCTTTAATCCTTCAACTTCATTATCCCAATAATCTATTACACCTATTTTTATAGGATATCCATCAGGTCCTTTTTTATGTTTGGTAGGCGTGTCGAATACAGGTATTCCATACATATCAATGTATCCTTCGTAGTTCCATTCCATAGGTATGAACAAAGAATAGAGTCCTGAGCGAGTCTGTCCATTGCGGTTTCTTTGT
>VMHT01022551.1_pt1 | contig 11233 bp, 6 predicted proteins | sample 4693611 | NCBI WGS metagenome assembly VMHT01 (sample SAMN12280063, study PRJNA550983) | marine metagenome | isolation source: seawater sampled from same location over 5 years 0.02-0.2 micron viral filtrate | place: USA: collected off the coast of southern California halfway between the port... ... | reverse complement strand
TACAGACGAATGGTTACAAAAAAAGAAAGGCTATAACTTACTAAGCTATGACGAACGTGAGCTTGTGTTAAGTTCAAACAAATATATAGACAAAGTTATCAAAGCAAAAGATGATGACGATACTGTAGTAGATAATTTAAAAGAGTTTGTTAAGAACGATATGGATTTTGCTTTTGCTAATGGTGGTGATCGTATACCTACATCTACACCAGAGATGACATATTGTCTTGAGAATAATATTCCTATGTTGTTTAATATCGGTGGAACTAAGACAGAATCATCTTCTAAAATTGTTCGTAATTTACTTGACCAAGCTACGAAATAATATATATTTAGAAGTGAACACCAACGTCGTCAATAATCCCTAGGGGTGGGTAATGTAAACCTCTAGGGATTTTTTTTGCCCAAACAAATTATCGGACATCTATACCCTAACAAGTTTCTTTTATTACTATTTGGAAATCTATTACCTCTAAGAGGTTTGTAAAGAATTGTAATGGGTGGGGCTAATTCGCCCCTTCCCTTATTTTTCGGCACAAGCATAGCTATTGATTTCAAGACCAACAGATACAACCGTGATTGATGGTTTAGACCACATAATCAACTCCATTTGTTAAAGGTTAACAAACAGTGCTGGTTGCCTTTACGACCGCAGCCCACTGATTATTATATTTTACTTCTTCATGTTCTCTCTTGCAACCCCTTTTGATTTTTCAAAAGAACGTAAGCCTCCCATTCCGAGTAAGGCTATCGTTAAAGAAATAAGTTCACCAGTATCTATAAAGTTTGGCATACTAATTTCTGGTGCAAACAAGGCTGTGAACCAAGTCATTAGTGGTAGTATAAAGAAGTTTACAAATAAACCTATTGCGCAGACCCACATGATTGCTGGTCGTGCTCCTGCTACAAACATGCTTGGATGTTTAGCTGCCTCGGTGTTAGCTTTGGCTTGTTCTTTTGCTAAAGAATTCGCATGCTTCTGTGACATGGTAGCTATATCGTGAGCTAGGCGTGCTTTTTGGTCTTTGTCTTCTATGAATTTATCAAGTAGCCCAGTAACTGGACCGATGAGTGCTGTTAACATTACTTAGTTCCTTCTTCAATTTTCTCTAGTATAACATCTTTTAGTTGGTCCATCAAAACATAGGCCATATGTAAGTTAATACTACCAGCAAAGTAATCTACCAAGGGTCCTTTATCATCAAACAAAACAGTCATGACACCAGTGGCTTCGTGCTTACTGGCATCTTCTTTAATAACATCTATTTGATTTATAACTAATTTATTAAAATGATCTGGTGGAAACTGTTTAGCCATGTCAGCAGTCATGATATGTTCGTTAGTGTCTTTAAATAAATTAACAACCACGTCTTCAGGTTTCTTTTTATCTGTCATCTAAAACAATAGGAATATTATTACGTTTATAATTATGTATGTTGTCATTTTCTTTCCAATAAATGTTTATATGGTAGACCATGAGCCATCTCTGTTACAGTCCACTGTGTGTAAGCTAAGTCGTTAAACAGTTGTTGTCTATCTTCCATCTTTGGATTCTCTACACAACTAATATCGTGGGAGCTGATTGGATAAGCAAAGTTAAGATTGCTAGGTGTAATAACAGGGACACCAGCAAGCAGACTATCCACAGTACCTCCCGACGAGTATCCAACAGTTGCCCAAGCGCCTTGCAAGTCTTTATAAATTGGGTCTTTATTTCCATAAACCATAGTAACATTTTCTTGTCCATCTACAAACTCCTCAAATTTAGACAGATCGTAAGACGATATAAGAGGATGCATCCGTACTCTTATAGGTCTCTTCGATACCTTTTTACATTTAATTATTTCTTCTCGTAACCATTGTAATATTTCTACATTAGCCGTAGCCGCATCACCTGGTAGCTGCATTAAGAATAGTATATAGTCTCCATCTTTTCTCCAGTCCTTAATCCCAAGGTCAAGGTCTGTTTTAATTATACCCCATCTATCCTTATGAGAATTTTTATTGTTAAAGGTACCTAATGTATTCATGTAGTGTCCTTTACCAACACGATAATACTTATGATCTTCAGTTATTGTTCTACCTAGTAGTGGTGTCTCAATAACAAGTAGGTCACCTTTGTGTTTATTAACTACACTGTTTTTTAATAGATGATGAGATATTCTTCTATCCTTCCAAGATCCAAATATGATAGCTACGTCACACTCCATATATTCTGTTGAGTTAGATAAGAACACTAGGTCGTTTGTTGTTTCTCTAATACCATGAGTCATGGCTGTTAATGTATTTACATGTGGTTGATGTACAGCCGAGTTTAAAAATACACCGACTACTTTACGGGATGTCATCGAATAACTCCTTGTAACTTAATTGTTTATTTTTATCTTTAAGACCATCTTCCCACAGTGCTTTGACAAGACCGTCACCGTGCACGTGGATATCTATATCGACTTCTTCTCTTTGCATAAGTTTTTCAAAGTCTTGGGCTTGAGCTAGTAACTCACCTGTTGTCCAGTGTGGTTCATTCTCTTCGCCAACAGATACCTTTAGCCATTTCTTTCTCCCATCCTCGGCTAACTCATTCTTATTTTTTGGCTCGCCCTCAATTGATGAATCAAATCCAAACAAGTGTACGGATCTAAAACCCAATGTATGTAGCATACCAATAGTTCTCATACCTGCGCAAGTGCCACCAGTAATTAATGTTTTGTTCTTAAAATAATCCCAACCTTCAATTGCATTACAATAGGCATCCCAAGCTACAATTTTACATTTATGTTCTAGTAGATGTGTAACTACTTCTGGGTTAGACATGGTTGCTACCCAGTACATAACATCTTTATGCGGTTTAGCTAGTAAATCTTTACGTACATAACCGTGTGTAGATTTTTCGTTGAATGGTCTCGGATCAAGTATTGTACAAGACCACGGTATTACACCATTATCTATCAATGTGTTGTGACTATGCTTAACACATACAACTTTTGTACCCTTAGCTTGCATCTCTTTTATTTTACCAATGTCTTTCATAAGAGATGGACCAGCTGATGCAATGATAACTTCTTCGTTGTTCCATTTACATCGTTCTAGTTTAGAGTCAACTCTTTTAGAATTAGTTATGATATTCATACGGATATCTTCTATCGGCATACAATCTTGTGGTGTAACTACAATTGGTTTCTTAGTTGAGCCTTCTTCCTTCTGCGCTTGTACTTTAGTATTTGGCGGTTCTTGACTAGCTTGTTGTTGTTTGAACTTCAACATACCTTTGTTGTGATACATGTGTCGGACTAACGGTGAGGCCTCAAATGCATTTAGATCGGCACAGTGTGGTGAAAGGTCATGTACCTTTAAACCATGCGCTTGATGTAAATTAATTATACGTGTCAATACAAAAGCATCATGCCACTCACGATAGTTATACACTTCACCCGTGTTCCACACTCCAAACATATCGGCAAACAAAGCCTTGTTGAGATCAGACATACGTAAAGCTAAGAACCCCGCCTCGATATAGTTGACAGCCGTTCGACCAAGTACAGATATATCGACATCTTCTGGGATCCATTTTTGGATATCATCCATAGTCACCTTTTTGTACGTGACGGTATCAGCATCAAGCCATATACCGACATCACACTTAGGGGCATTATTAACAAAGAAGTCATATTCAGTATATACTTTATAGGCCCACCTCTTTACATCGGTTCGCCAGTTAGGGTCATCTTTTTTATCTTTATGTTTAGCAAAGAACTGACAGAGTTCTTTTGATTGATTCATGAGGTCAATGAACTCGACTCTATTAGGGTCATAGTTCTGTAGACCACATTCAGGCCAGTCATTATAATATACATATAATTTAGTTTCTTTAGGCCAGTATTTTACAAAACTATCTATACATTTTTTTGCATAGACATTCCAATGGTCGCCGCGAAACGACGTTACAAGTGAAAATGTAGGCATTTCATATCCTTTAATGTTGATCCATGTTGGTAATCCATGTGAGCTTTTTCAGCAAACCATTTGTCTGCATACTCACAGTCGTCATAACCGCTCATCCACGGACCACCTAAAGAAAAGTGAACAGCTGATGGTGTAAGCGGGGTATGTTCCCCCATTATACCTGGAACATAATTCCATTTTGGGTTGAGTTCTCCTACACTAGCAGGCCCTCGTGAGAGCCATTTGAATTGATGAAGGTCAAGACCTTTCATATCGTTGACATCATAACAAGATAATTCTTTGTTAGATTTATGATCCATATTAAAAGCCATAAGCGAAGACCACAACTTACAGTTGTACTTTGTCTGTATCTTGTTATCCATCTTAGTATTTTCTTCTGGGTGATAATTAAACTTAACTGTCATTACTGGATAGCTATCATCTAGTTCATCAAGTAAATTTTTTATATCATCAAGCCATAAGAAATCACAATCACAAAAGATTACCCACCCCTTTACTTTGTTTCTTCTTGCTAGTTCTGGAATAAGGAACCGAGTATGACTGAACTCCGTAGAAAAAGGTGCGTTGTCTTTAACGTCCCAGTGTTGTCCGTTCTTATCAATGCGCCATTCACGATCAAACAATTTAAAGTATCGTAAATTATTATGCATGAGGGGAGTGACAGCCACAGGTATAGACGATCGTCTTACAACGGAATGAGCACACACTTCGTATGCATCTATTTCTCTTGAATCCCAACCGATCGCCACGTGGACGTCTTTCATATAGTTAAATATATACCTTAATCATGGTTAGTCAACACCCCTTGGAATGTATTTTAAAGATTCTCTGGCTTGATACTCAATGTCTGAAGGTAAGTCAGAAAGTGTTTGCTCTATACCGTAAAGTTCATTCGCTGTATTATTTTGTATGGTAGCATTTCTTAATTTGATTATAGTTGCCTCTTGACCTTTGTCTCTAGCATCATCATTGTGTCGTTGTAAATCAAAGTATACATCATCTAAATCTTTCATCGCTGCTTTAGCGGCCGAATCATCTCCTCTTTCAAGTGCCCTATAATAACGACCTTCGTGCTTTTGTATTCTTCTATAAAACTTACGTTTCAATGGTGCAGATAAATCTTTTAAACTTTTAGCCATCCATATAGCTTCTCTTTCTCTAGCTATATCTGCTGGTGAAAAACCAGTGGCAGACATTATAGCATCAAACGTGCTAACATCTTTTGGTAATACAATCATCTCTCCGTTTCTTGTTTTATATCCATCTGTATAATATAAAGATGCTTTTATAGGCGCACCTAAAAACTTAGGTAATAATGAAGCAAAGGCTAAACCATACTCATCAACACCCGCATACGAGTACGAGTTCATAACTTGTTGAAATACACTTATAGCAGGTATGTTTAATCGAGTCGGACCTGTTTGACCTCTAAGTATATCTATGATACCACCAGAAATTGGATGAGATCCTAAACCAACACGACCTCCTATATCTGTTCCAGTTAAACTTCTGGACATACCCAACATCAAAGCTTCGGCTATACGCGGATTTGTTGCCTCACCAATAACGTCATACAATTGTCTCTTGACATTATTTTTAGTTACAAGTTCATAAATCTCTGATAAGTCAGTAACAAAAGGTAGACCCATAAATCCAGATGTTGCAAGTAAAGCACCAAGATAAATAGCTAATGCTCTTTTACCACCTGGTCTTCGAGATAGTCTTCCTAAAAATTCTAACATCATCGTTGGATACTCTGTAAATTGAAAAAACAAAGCACCCAGTCCTCTACTAATTCTTGGCTTTACATGACGACCATATAGGAATTGTGTTTCTTCTACTGCTGTTTGTGCTGTTAAATGTTGTAGCTTTTGACGAACATCTTTATTGTTTCGTAAAGTTTCAAAGTTATCGAGTAATGTATTAGGATTTAAATCAATATCTGATTGTAATCTATCTCTAAATAATTGATGATTAATACTAGACTTAACGGCTCTACGTAATGTATCAAAGTTATTTGTTAATTCATAGCTATTAATATATGTAGCTAATCTGTTAGCTGCCTCTGTAGTTGTGAACATTAGGCCAGCAAGACGAGTGGATCTTTCAAGTTTATTTGCAAAACCTTTTTGCCCAAATACGTCTTTAGTATTTTTCATTAGCCCAGTTGTTTCATTAGCTAAATATTCATTAGCTCGACTTGGGTTCATAACTGTTCCAAGTAATTGATCAGGATCATTAAATATTGGTATACGACTTCCGAACTGTTTCTTTAGTGCATCAAAGTCAAACTGATTATCGGACTTAACATTAACTTTTAAAGCTTTAGATAATTGTCTCATCGCTTTAACTTGTCCTTTTGCAGATGTACGGATTCCTGCATAACTTCCAATAAATACACCAGCTGGTATACCTTGGAACAAGTTCATAGATGCCGCACTAATATCAGTTAGGTAATACAAGAATGCAAGTTGTCTGAATCCTTGCCATTCAAATGGGTCTTGATCAAGATAGTTAATTAAAGCATCACGATACTTTGCCTCGGTGCTATTAAAGTCATTAGCAGTTAAAGCTTTATTTAATTGTTTATCAAATGTAAAACCTGAGTCCCATGTTGCAAAAGCATTCATATGTTTTACAAGAGCATCTTTTGTATCTTTGAAATCAAAACCAGGTATCATATAACTTTGAGTTAAAAATGTTGGTAGTCCTCTTTTCTTTTCTAACTCTTGAACTCTTTCCATAATTTCAGACTGAGTGCCAGCTGGAAAAAGTTCTGGATGTATCTGCATAAATGTATCCATAGCTGTAGAGAAATCATCAGGCATATACTTCTTCATACTATTATATGTATTATCTTGCACCCCACTAAATAAATATCGGTTAACTTGTTGACCTGTTTCTGGATCAATTATTTTTTCTGTAGTTGAATACATTTGACGAAGTTGTTCATCTAAATTTTTAGCTCGTCCTATTTCTCCAATATTAGTTCCACCTTTAGTTGGAAAGGCTCTCCAAAATAAAGTTTCTTTTACTAACTTTAGGTTACCTTCTTTGTCTTCCTTTACCTTATACTCAGTAACTGAAACAAACTTATCTCCTGTACGGCTAAGAGGAAAGTAAGTCGCATCGTAAGTTTTAGCTATATTTTCTAAACGATTAGCAGTTCTCTGTAGTATACTAGAATCTAAATCAGATATCGTTAACTCTGGATCAACAAGTGTTGTCTTAATTTTTTCGGCTAATTTATTTATAGCTTCCGAAGAATTTAAATTCGTTTTATTAAACAACATACCAAGTTCTGGGTTGTTTAAACTCTTAGCCATATCATCCAATGATTGCTCTATCATTAAATCTCTTTCAAACTTACCCATTTGTACTAAAGCATCGTAAGCTAATACTTCATCCCCAACTAAACGAATACCTTCAGTTGGTATCTTAAACATTCTTGGAACTATTTCTTTTATAGGCTTATCATTAGCACCAAGTTGATTGCTTAACATAGCCGATGCAGGTATATATATTTCTGTGTCAGATACTCTGTAAGGAGAACCTTGATTTAGTTGTGTCTGTGCGGCTCTGGCAAATACTGCGGCTTTACCAACTTTAGCAGACTGTTCATCATTAATATTATTAAATCGTTCTCCAATAATACGTTGTAGTTGTTCAAATATCTTTGCCCTCATAGCTGCTCTCTTTTCTAAGATGTTGGTCAAACGAGCTATAGGCTTACTTGTTTCAGATAAATGATAAGCGCTATTTAAATAAGGTTTAAAGAAGTTTAAATACACATTGCCAGCAAAACTTTTTAATGTATCTACGGCACGGCCTACAAAGTTTCTTTGTCGGTTTATTTCTGGTGGAGATAATATAGGAGTAGGTTCGTTATTAATTTGATCTTCAACATAGTTAGCTTGATTAACTTCAGGTTGACTACTAATACCTGATGCTTGCAGTAGATTAATGTCTTTAGCATCTTGAGACATACCCACTTCTGCTTGTTGAACTTCTTCGTTAAGGGTAGGTAGGATTGTAGCCGATTCTTTTTTTCGACCACGAGCGATTAAGTCTTGTATTTTGTTTAATCTAATCATAGGAACAATTTCTGAATCAATCATCTTTAAAGTTTCATCATTATTCATTTGTAATATATCATCGTTACCATTAACCTTATAAAATATATTCGGATTCTCTTGTATAATCTTATCTATTTCATTCTTTATGTTTTGGTTAAACTGTTGTTGAGGTAAGTTAGGTATAAAGTTTGTTTTAACTGTAGATAATCCTACACTTCTTTTCTTTAGTTTGTTTGTTAAATATGTACCCGCCTCATCTTCACTCAAAAATATGCGATTGTTATTTGGATTACCATTATCAATAGCTATGTGTAAAGCACCACCACCTGGTACAGCTACTGGTTGACCAGTTTGTGGACTAAGAAAACTACGGCCACTTAAAGAAACTTTATGAACCTGCCCTTGTGTCTCCCCATTCTGATCTTGAATTATTTTAGTAGGGACCCTTTGTCCAATCTTTTGTTGTAGTGTGGCTTCAAGATACTCAACTAAACCCGGAGAGTTTGGATCTTTAGTTTCAAACTTTCTAACTTTTTGATTTAGTAAGTTAGCTTCAACATCTTCACCATAGTCTTTCTTCTTCTTAAATTTGTTAAATGATTTTTCTAAATCGTTAAGTAAATTCTTATCTGTTATATCTAAAGTTTCTGTCAACGGTATTAAAGAACTTTCAGCTTGTTCATCAGAAATTGTAATTGAAGTTTTGTTTAACTCTCTATTAAAACCTTGGAGTTCTTGTAATGTAGGTCCTCTTCCATATTGTTCTTTAAATTTTGCATTAAATTCTGTTGGGCTTGTAGCAGTAATACCACGAACAGTTGCTTCTTTTATTGTTGTCTCAAACTTCTTAAAGTTAAATGGATATTTTAGTTTAGATGGTTTAATCTTTTCTTTTTTTGTAGGCTTTGCATCTTCTTTTTCTTGTAAAGCTTTAGCTTTGTTTAACTTATCAATATCAAATGGAGAAAAGGTTACATACTTTGCAACTGTCTTACCTTCAGAATCAACAGATGATTCTATGTTAATAATGTTTTTATCAAACAAATCATTATAGATACCTGATTCAAGTGTTATACCTTCATCTCCCATATCTTCTAGAAATTTTCTTTCGTATGGGTCAAGTGCCTCTTCTCTTACTTTTTGAGGATCAATTGTATCTCCACCTGTACCATCAAGGGTTTGTTGTTGAGACATATTATTTAAATGTGAAAATATTTTTGAGCGAATAATATCACTGTTTATATTTTTTTGAGCGGTTCTTACCTCGGGTGGTTGGGCTTCGGCAGCTGGGTTCGTCTCTAGTTCTGGGGTGGTTATTGGTTGTCCATCATCAACAGTAGGGTCAACGTCTGGTTTAGGTTTGTATTCATTACGAAGATTAATACCAGCTTCTACAATACCTAATGGTCCTTCTGAAAATGCTTCAAGCAAAATAGAACCAGGTGATGTCACCTTACCATCAGCTGTGACTTGAGCCACGTATTCCCCAAGTGCTCCTAATGAACCCGCTTGAGCAATCTCTGCACCACTGGCACCCAATGTAGTTGCTAATTGACTACCAAGAACTTTTCGACCAGAGTCTCTTATAGCTCGTGTTAGCACACCCGCCATACCAAACGAAGCCGCATCAAAAGCACCAATAGGTAGACCTCGTTTCAAACCATACTCTCGTGCTTTAGCCATTTTCTTTGGGTCAGATAAAGCTTTAGCCATTTCATAGCCATCATCTGTATCTACACCCGCTTCAGCTAATGCATCTAATACTGTGTTACCATACTCAGTAGCTCCACTACCTGTACCTGTACCAACTGCCGCTAACAACGAACCACCTAATCCTCTTGCTAAAAGTAATGGAGGAGCAGCACCAAAGGCTATGGTTGGTAAGTATTGACCAATCGATTCTCCAAGAACAGGAAGTATAACACTTGGGTTATTAGCTAAGGCTGAGAAAGCATCACCAATATTCTTTGCTTTAACAATATTAGTTAAGGTTGTTCTATCGTCTTCATCCATCGGTATATCACGAGCTCGTTGCTCATACCTACGAATATCATACAAAGCTTCGTCAGGAGTGTTGATACCAAAATCCATTTGTAAAACATTGAAAGCTTTTTTTGCATTAATAACACCACGTTCCAAAGAATCTGGAAGCATGGATGAAAGAAAACCCTCTGGGTCTGAGTGAGGTACATTAAAACGATTCTCAATAGCTTTATAATTATCGTCTACGTATTGTTTGATTTGTTCTTCGGTAGCTTCGTCACTAAATTCTAAGTTACCGTAGCCACCATAACTTATTATCTGCGCCATTTAAATACCTGTTTTGATAAGCGACTGATTCGTTGGGCTTTTAGCTATTTTTTTACCACCCTTACCACCATCTCCTTTATAGTATTGAGATAAGTCAATAAGTAATTCTCTGAATTTTTTCGGGTCTGATCTTAGTAAATTAACACCACCAGCTTCACCCATCACGGCATCAAGAACTTTAGTTTGCGTATCTAAATCAATCTTGTAAAAGTCAAATACCATTTTAGCTTGAGCCGCACCTATGTCAGAGATACGTTTAGCTTCTTGTTGTTCAAGACCAGCTAGTAAAGCTGTATTAGCAATCTTATCTTTATAAGCCGCTCGTTTAGCATCTTCAACAGCTTGGAATGATTTACCCACTCCCATTATTTTTTCACCCATCTGTTCTAGTGGTACTCTTCCTGTTCTAACATTCTCACCTTCAACAACGGCTTGTAACCCAGCAATAGCTTGCTGTATTCCCCTTTGATCCTCTTCACCTTTTTGTTCAGCTAACATACTTTTTAAATCTTCCATAGCTGTTCCAGAATATTCTTTACCTTCACCAAGTTTATTTAATAATCTTTCTTGAAGTGATAAAGATGGCTCACCTGTACCGCCTGTGCCCTCTGTTGTATCACCTACTTGACTTGCTTTAGTAGCATCAGTTGCCTCCATAAGTTGTAGATAAGGAGTTGCCGACGGAACGGCAGTGGCTGGTCCCATGTCTCTAGCACGAGGTACCACAGCAGGAAGTTGATTAATCTGTTGTTGACCACCTGTGCCTCGTTGAGTAAAGACTCCTGGTTTACCAGCTTTTGGGACTGGTAAATTTATTGTTTGCTCGGATGTCGGTTTCGCACCTGCTTCGACAGCTTCATCAATAGCCCTTTGAGTGTCTCTAC
>VMHT01111613.1_pt1 | contig 11234 bp, 14 predicted proteins | sample 4693611 | NCBI WGS metagenome assembly VMHT01 (sample SAMN12280063, study PRJNA550983) | marine metagenome | isolation source: seawater sampled from same location over 5 years 0.02-0.2 micron viral filtrate | place: USA: collected off the coast of southern California halfway between the port... ... | reverse complement strand
GGGATAGATAGAGAAGGTATAGCGGATATGGAACGAAACCTCGAAGCGGAAATGCCTGAATTTGATACAGAAGGAAATACTCTAATGTAAATGTAGGTGTCGATTTTTGTAAATTATAATTATTAACTCTTATATAAACGCAAAAATCGACAGTAAAAAAAAATAATTTAATTTATTATATTATAATGGATAAGTATGTAAAACGACAACCCATAGAAATAATACTAAATTCTAAAAGAGGCACAAAAATAGGTGATATTGACGGATATAAATACTTTGATTTAGATACTGAAATATCAGCAAGAAAAGACGAAAAAATATTATTACATTTAAAAAAAGCATTTATACCTTTTAGTTTTTATTGTATATCAGCAGGACAAAAAAATAATATGTTAGATATAAAAGAAACACAATCCACATGAGCAACTAATACATACGCAATAACTATACCTGACGGTAATTATAATGTAAGTGGATTATTAACAAAAATACAATCATTAATGGACGCAACAACAACTTTTGATTATAAATATAATCTTACTTATGACGAATATACAAGTAAAGTATCATTTGGAATTACAAGTGGGACAAATTTAACTAATAGTCAATTATTATTTAGCACTGGAACAAATAAAGATAAATCATTAGTTAGAGTTTTAGGATTTAATGAAACTGATAAAACATTTGATATTTCAACAAAAGCAGTAAGTGATAATGTTGTAGATTTAGCAGACGGATTAGATAGTCTCCATATTAAATCTAATTTAGTAGGTGATAATATACAATCCACAACAGGAGCAATAAATGGAGGAGAATTATTAATTATACCTGTGGATTTATCACCTAATTCTATATTATATTTTAATGAAACTTCACACCCATTTAAACACCAATTATCAAGTAGTTCATTTAAAAGAATTGAAATAAGATTTAGTGATAATTTTGATAATGTTGTAGATTTTAATAATATTCCTTTTACATTAATTTTAATTGTAGAATTTATACCTGACCCAAATGCTATGATTACAAAAGAAAACAGAGAATTAGAAATGAAGAAAAGAAATAATATGATTTCAAGAGAAGAAGATATGAAAAATTTATATAGATATATGATAAATATGGGCGAAAGGAAAAAAATAAAAAAATAATATTTATATATATAGGATAATGAAAATTATTGAAAAAGAAAGCAATATAGAAATAAGTGGTGCTAAATTCAATACTGCCGACCGTCCTGATAATTTAAGTAATTTTCTTAATTATATTAATTTAACATTAATTATAGGATTACCTGCGAGTGGTAAATCTTCATTAATTAAAACATTATTAAATGGAACTCCTGCTGATAATTTATATAATAATGTCTTTAATAGTGTTTATTATATATCACCGAGTGATACTATGGATTTAAATTTACCTGAGGAAAAAATGATAAATTTAGACAAAGAAGATTTAAGTGTAATTTTACAAGAAATAATAGATAGTGAAAAAGGACAAGGTGAAGAAGACGACGCACATAGAGTATTAATTATATTAGACGACGCTATTAATTATATAAATACTAATAAAAGAGCATTAACAGTTTTTAGAAAATTAGTAATGAATGGAAGACATATTTTAGGTAAATATTCAAGTGTCGCATTATGGATAGTTTCACAAAAAATTAAAAGTGTGCCTTTAACAATTCGTAGTCAAGCAAATCAGGTCTTTTTCTTTGACAGCACAAAAGCAGAGAAAGAAGTTATAAGAGACGAATTTACACCATTAGATAAAAAAGAAAGTGATAAATTATATGAATATGTTTATGATAAACCACATAATTTTTTATTTATAAATCTATTTTTACCTAAATTTAAAAGAATGTTTAAAAATTTTAATCAGTTAATTTTAAAAAATGTTTAAAATAGTTTAAAACAGTTTAAAACATTTAAAAAACTAAAACTAATATATATTATATAAATATAAATGAATATTGAAACGATTATAAAAGAAGAAAGACCAAATATTAGTGAAAACTCATTAAAAGCATATACACAAAATCTCAAAAAATTACATAAAACTATAATGAAAAATGACACAATTTCGTCATTAGATTTTTTAAAGGATTATGATAATGTAATTAAAACATTAAGTGATAGGAATAAAAATACTATGAAAAATTATTTAGTTGCTGTTGTTATTATTTTACAAAGTAATAAAACAAAATATGAAGATATAATAGAAAAATACCAACAAAAAATAAAACAAATACAAGAAATAGTTAATGATACTTATGACGAAAATAAGAAAACAGAAAAACAAAAAGATAATTGGATTAATTATAGCGAAATATTAAAATTATTAAGAAAAATGAAAAAGGATACAAAAGAATTATTAGAAAAAGATAATTTAACAAATAAAGAAAAAGATTTAATCCAGCAGTATTTAGTTCATTATTTATATAGTGGAAAACCATTTCCAATTATAAGGAATGATTTTGCTGAAATGAAAATCGTGAATGAAGGTGATACATTAGATAGTGATAAAAATTATTTTGTAATCAGGAAACAAGGACTGCCCTATTTTCAATTAAACGAATATAAAACAGCGAAATATCAAGGAGAAAAGATTATACCTGTTAAAGATATTGAATTGAGGAAATTAATTAATAAATGGGTGAAGATTACTAACAGCGGATATTTACTTATAAATATAACTACTAATACACCTATGAAATCTAATGCTATAACAAAATATTTAAATAAAATTTATAAAAAACATTTTGATAAAAAAATATCAACTTCATTATTAAGAAGTATTTATATTACAAATAAATATAATGGTAATTTAAATCAAAAACAAAAAAAAGATTTAGCAGAAGATATGGGACATTCAAAAGGTATAGCAGAAACCGTGTATAATAAAATAAATTAAAATATTTTGTTAATATATATGGATAAAGAAAATTTAGTCAAAAAAATAGTTGTCCCTGTAAAATTTGTTCCTTTTAAAAATCATAAAAGTAAAAATATAAAAGGATTAAAAACAAACAACCAAAAAGCGTGTAAAAGAAAAAGAAATGTAATTTTGAAAATAAATTCTAATAGAATAGTATAAATGGGATTTTTTAGTGCTATTGCGGGTGCTTTTAAAAAAGCAATTCCTGCTGTAATAAAAGGTATTAAATCAGGTGGCGGTAAAGCGTTAAAAGGAATAAAAGGATTAGGTGGAAAAATAGTCAAAGGTGTAAAACGATTAGGTCAAAAATTAGGTTTAGTTAAAAAGAAAGGGAAAGTGTGGAAAGAGGGCGACCCTGCTGGATTTAAAAAAGAAGGATTTGTAAATGTTGGAGGAGGTAATAAAATGTTATATAAAGGAGGGAAACCTGTTGGAAAAGTTATAAGAGGTCGTCCTTCTAACGCTCCTAATCCTCGTGGTTTAGGTGAAAATACATTTAAATATATAGATAATTTAACAGACCCTGAAAGTATTTTATTATAAAATTAAAATATATAATATATATAATGGGTCAAGTAAATTCAGCAAAACATTTTGGAGAAGCAGAAGCAGATAAGAAAATTACACGATACTATAAAACACACGGAATTAAAAAAGGAAAAGGAATTAAAAAATCAAATGGAAAAGAAGAAATTAGAAAAGTAAAAGGAGTAAAAAAACCGACTTAGGATTAGTGATTAATATATTAGTATATTATATAATGAAAAAATATCAACCTATTAAATCAAATAGAAAAAACAAAAAATTTAAAGTATTAGTAGATAATAATAAAATTATTCATTTTGGAGATAGTAGATATGAAGATTTTACACAACACAACGATAAAAAAAGACAAGTTAGTTATTGTAAAAGAGCAAAAGGAATAAAAGATAAAAATGGAAATTTGACATATAAAAATAAAAATACTGCTAATTATTGGTCGTATAATTTTTTATGGAAATGTAAATGACTGTCGATTTTTGCGAATATATAAGAGGATATAAAAATATTTTAAAAAAATCGACACTTCATTTTTTTTTATTTTATTAGTGTATGAAATACAAGAAAAAAAAAATTAAAAGAATGTCTATTGAAAAACCGCATTTAGAAAAACCACGACCAAAAGATTTAGTAAAACCACCAATACAAAATTTAAACGGTGAGGGCAGATTTCATATTCTTCCCTACACGAAATCTGCTTAAAGTTTTTAATGAAGAACATAATTTATTAGGTTTCTGTGTTCTATTTCTAAAAAAATTAGTTAAAATATCGTGATTATATATTTCTAATCCTATTTGTTTATTTAAATAATCCGCAACACTTTTAATATTTTCACAATTAAATTTGGGGTGTTCGCTGTCAATTTGAACTTCGTAAGCGTATTTAATCATTTCTATATATATATATTAGATTTTATATTTTAAATAGTTTAAATCTATTTAACTAAATTAGGTGATTTTACTAAATCTTTTTCTTGTTCTTCCCTTTCTTCGGTCTCTTCTAAAATCATTTGATATAATAAAAATTTCAAATTTTTTTCTGTTCTTGTCTCTTGTGGAAGGTTAAACATTATGATTTACTTACAACTTATTATAAAATCAATTTTAAATAATTTTATTTTTTTTATTTAAATTTTATTTAAATTTCTTCTTCCCATAATTCGTCTATTTGAAATGCTCTAACTGAACCAGCACCATATAAATAAATTTTTTCAAATTCAGTATATCCTAATGTAAATGTAAATTTTGTTCTTCTATCATAACCTATTTTCTTATATTCATTAGGTAAATCTTCAATTTTTACTTCAAAATCATACTCGTCCCAATCCATAGATTTAGTAAGTAAATCTTTTAAATGTATATATTTAATATCGTCAAACAGGTCAAGTTTAAGAGCAGTTGTTAAGGAAATACAGTTTGTATAGGACATTATATATTTAATTATTATAAAAACAATTTTGAAAAATAATTTTAAAAATTTTTAAATTATTTTTTTTTTTTTTTAAAAAATATTTATTGCTGTCGATTTTTGCGAATATATAAGGATTAATAATTATAATTTACAAAAATCGACAGGAAAAAAATAAAAAAAAATAAATTATAATTTAAATGTTATAAACTATTTAAAATTGATTTTATAATTAATATTATATAAATGAGTTCGCAACCAAATAAAACCAAAAAAAAATCTTGTAGTAATATATATATGTCTAATAAAATAAAAGATACATATTTCAAAGTTCCATTAAAAATTATTTCAAATGTTAATAATGAAACATATTATAAATATCAAAAACAACCTGACACATTAGGTAAAGAATTTAGAGAAGATAATGATAATGGATTTAATAATGTATGCTTTACTACTGAATTTCAAAGAGTAAAAACAGATTATAATACTATTGTTAGATATACTGAAAAGGAGAATTTACAAACAGGAAAAATTGAAAAAAAACCTATATATTTAAAATATTTAGGAGAACCAAAATTTACATTAAAAAAAAATGAAGGATATTCTGTTCTTACAGGAGGTAAAAATAAATTATCAGTTATAGATTTAGACATAAAAGATTGGACTATTGATAATAAATTTATTAAATATTGTTGTGAAAAATTAGATTTAGAAATAAAAGAAAATGTTAAAGATACTGTTATTAATATTGTTAATAAAATAGATACTTATACAGTTAAATCACCTAATGGATTTCATTTATATTTTCATAATAAAAACGGACAAAATATATCAAATTCAGCAAATAGTAAAGAAAATGTAGATATTAGAGGTGAAGGAGGATTAATTATTGGAGCATATACACAATTAAAAAAACCGAATGGAAGTATTGTAGAATATAAACCTTATATTGATAAAGAATTAGTAGATATTACAGATAAAACTAATATAGATATTATAGATTTATTTGACGAAATTAAATCGTGGAGTAATAATAATAAAAGAAATATTGATAAAACTAATAGAATTAAAAAATATAAAAATAGACCATTAGACGATAAATTATATGATTATTTATTTACAGATAAACAATTAGATAAATTAGAGAGTTTATTACCTGATAAATATTTTATAGATTTAATAGAATGGAAAAAACTAACTATGTTCTATGCTACAATTAATAGAAAAGATAGGTGGGATAAAATCTGTTATGAAAAAAGGTTTATTTCAGGTGTAGATAAATATAACAAAAATAATAATGAATATCATTATAATTTAGCATTCAAGGATAAAGATAGATATACTATGGTAGAACATATATTAAAAGCGTGTGGATTAATGAAAGATTTACCATATCATAAAATTAAAAAAATTCCTGAAAATGTTATTAAACTTGACGATACATTTGATAAAGAAAGAGTTAGTGATTATTTTTATGAAAATACAGTAAAAGGAATTTATAATAGTGTATTTGAAAAAAATGAATTAGAAGGTCAAAATTTAGTCATAAAATCAGGAACAGCAACAGGTAAATCATACTTCTTCAAATATTATCATAGTGTTAAATTAGATAGACAAACTCCAATTATGAGTATTGTTTCAAGGGTTTCATTAGCAGAAGAACATAATAGAATATTTACACAATATAATAATGATTTATATTCTCCTTGTGAAGAAGAAGACGGAATATTAATTTCAAATCCTAATAATGAAGATAGAAATGATACAGTAGGAGAAATTAAAAAATATAAAAATAGACAATATGCTTTATATACAGAACAAAAAAATTTATGGTGTGGTGGTTTAGATTTAATAATTCAAGTTGATAGTTTAATGAGGTTAAAAGATTGGGATACTTATGATTTTCAACAATATTGTATATTTATTGACGAATTTAATTCTGTATTTGAATATTTAATGTTAAGTGATACATTAAAAAATAAAAGAAGACAAGTATTTAAATTATTTAGTAGAATTCTTAAAAATGCTAAACAAGTTATTATGTGCGACGCTGATATTACAGATACAGCATTAATGTATTTAAATATGAAATATTGGGAAATTTGTGGTTTAAAACTAACAGAAGAAGAAAAGCAAACATATAGTTTAATATGTCCTAATATTGAATTTAAATATATTGAAAATAAACATAAACATTATAAAGGTGTAGAAAGTGAAGAATTATTTAATTATGAATTATTAGTAGAACAATTAAGTAAATTAGATAAATTTATGGTATGTTGTGATAGTAAGAATGAAAGTTTAAATTTAAAGGTAAAATTAGTAGAAAAAGGAGTAGAAAAAGATAATATAATTGTTATATGTGGTGCTACTGATATTAAAGATAAAGATTTAGATAAATATAAACAAGTTATATTTAGTCCTTCAATTGTTTATGGATTAGATAGTCAAATGAAAAGAGAAGTTTATTGTATTATGACTGAAAAATCTATAACAAGTCGTGGAATGCTTCAACAAGTAGCAAGGTGTAGAAATATTACTAAATTATGGTATTATTTTCCTTATAAAAAATTAGAATTAGCAAAAGGATTTACATTTAATAATCAAGAAGAAGTAATAAATCGTGTTATATCATTAGATAATTATTCAACTAATAGATTTAAGGAGATTATTAAAGAAGTTATATTAAGTGAAAATATGAATTTTGAAGATTTATGTAATGAATATGATATTTTAAATAATACTAATGGAATTTGTAATTCATTCTTTATGAATTTGCTTAATAGAATTATATATTATGACGATTGTGATAGTTCAAATAAATTCTTACATTTTAAATTAGGATTAAGAAAATTAGGATATGACGATAAAGAATTAATGAAAGATTTACAAGATAGAGATAGAGCAGAACAAAAAGCATTAAAGAATTTAGTTAAGGAACAAATAAGAGAAATGTTTATTCATAATTTAAATAGTGAAAATGTAAATGAATTAAATAAAATATTGAAATTACCAACTGACGAAGATAAAATAGAATATTTTGAAATATTTTGTGAAACAGGAGCATTTGATAAACATATCGCATTTTGTAATTTATATTTAGAAGATTGTAATAATGTAAGTATAAAATTAAATGATAGTTATGAAACTGAATTTGGTAGTCATTTATGTAAATCAACACTAAATAAGGTTAATTATCTTCGTAAATTATTTAAAAAAATAGAATTAGATATTGAATTGGATTTATTAGGAGAAATAGAATTAACTGAAAATGAAGCAAATAAATTTTATACAGAATATAATTTAATATGGAAAAATAGAAAATCTAAAAAAGATAATCCATTTCTAAATAAATATGATTTAAGTAAATTTATAAAAGACGCTATTAAGGATTTAGTAGGATTTTCGCCTTATACAGCAAAAGAAATTAAGGTATATATTGAAGATAAAATTACTAAACAAAAAAAGCGTGTAAGTAAAACTGATTATACATTAAATAAATTAAGTGGAGAATTTGAATATCATACAAAATTAAAAGATTTTAGAAATATTGAAAATTTAGATAATCAAGTCTTCCATATTGAAGATTAATAAATTCAATATCGTTAAGTCTCTTCAAAAAATTCGTCTTGTAAATATTCTAAAATATCCATACTATCAACTGAACTATCACTATCGTCGCTTTGATTAATCCATATATTTTCTATTTGGTGTTTTAAATGGTTATATTTTACAGAATATTTTAAATATTTGTCAAAATACATAGTTCTTTGATTTTGATATATTGAAATTATATTTTTGTAAAACCATATATTATTTAATAAATCATAAAATGCCTTATTTGTCATAAAAACTGAAAATCTATGATTTATACAATTACACTCTATACTTAAAATTATTTTCCTCAAAATTTCATTTGGTAAATCTAATATCATAATTTATATTATATTTTTTTTTTAGATTTTTTCGCATAAAACCACTGTCGATTTTTGCCTATATATAAGAACTAAATGGTTGTATCTTACAAAAATCGACAGGTTTTGTGATAAACCTAAAACCCATATAGAAAGGAAATTCTATATAATTATAAATAATAATCTCACATAATGTATATGGAAACTATCAAAAGTGAGATTTTGGAGATTTTGAATGTAATTTTTGACGAAAAAGAGAATTTCAAGTGTGATAATAATTATTTAAAAATGTGTAATAAATTGAAAGATTTAATACCCTTAATTGAAAAAGAAAACTTTTATAACGATTATTTAAACCAAAAGGGAAATTGTGAATATTTAAAAGCAAGTAAAAAGAATTTATTAAAAGATAATATAAAACAATATAAGGAAATGATACAATACAGAGACGAAAATATGAAATTAAATCATAAGTTAAAACAAATAGAAAAAAAATAAACTATTATATATATGAGTGGAAGAACACTTAACGGTAATTCATTTAGTAATACTTCTAATATTTACATTAATAATATGTTTGAAGACGGAGAAGCAATAGAAGTTATACAAGAAAGCGAAACCGTAAAAGCACAAGTGAATTTATCTATGAAAAAAAATACAGCAGAAGCAACAACACTAAATAATAATGATTGGTTCTTAATAGCAGATAATGCTACTGGAAGAATTGTAAAAAGAATACAAGCAGAAAAACTGAAAAATGAAGCGACCCATTGGACTTTATCAACTGACGGTTCTTCTCTCCACCCTGATAATACTGGATATAATCTCGTTTTAGGAGGTGAAGGACAAGGAGCAGATAGTGCTACTTGGAGAAAATTTAAATGCGACGGAACAGCATATATTACTGGAAAACTTACATTAGACAGCACAATTAACGATTTAACATTACCCACAGGAACACGCACACTCGCTACATTAGATAAAGCAGAGGTTTTTACCAATAAAACACTTACATTACCGAAAATCAGTGAAAATTCAGGAACGGAAACATACGAAATAGCAGGAGGTTCTATAAGTGCTAATAGGAAAATTACTTTACCTGATTTATTAGCAGACGATATTATGGTGTGTGCTGATTTTATACAGACTTTAAAAAATAAAACATTAGATAATAGCAATACATTAAATAGTTGTTTATTTGACGGATTACGAATAAAAGGGACTGGATTAGGTGCTTCTAATAAATATACTATTTCTGCTGGTGCTATTAGTGCTGATAGAACATTAAATTTACCTGTAATTACAGAAACAGATACATTATTAACCGCAACTTTAACACAGGCAGTAAGTAATAAAACATTTTCAAGTTGTGTATATACAGCACCTGTATTTACAAGTTTAGTTGTAAATGACACAAACAACACCGCTATAACTATAACAGCAGAAGATAGTGCTAATCCACAGAGTTTAACTATACCTCCATTAGACCAAAATGTGCGGTTTGTAGTAGGTGAAAGCACAGTAAGACAAACAATAACAAATACCACTCTTGATAATGCGATTATAAATGACCCAACATTAAAAAGACCTGAAATTTTTGATAGTGATTTTTCACATTCATTTAGAATTTTAGGAGGAAATTTAACAGCAGATAAAGATATTACTATTCCAGCAGTAGCAGATAATACAGAGGAGTTTGTAATGACAAAAGCAACACAGAGTTTGACAAATAAAGCACTTGTTAGTCCATTTTTAACAACTCCAAAAATAAATGATTTAAATGCGACACACGAGTATAGAATAACAGCACCTTATGATTTAGCAGACCATAGAATAATTAATTTACCACAATTAACCCAAGAACAAGATTTCATATTTTCTAAACACTCACAAACTTTGGAAAATAAAACATTAAAAGACCCTATTATGAATTTAGGAAGTGCTACTGGAAGCACAGGACAAGTTATAGCGAGTAATGGTTCAGGTGGTATTCAGTGGTCTTCGGCAGGAGCGCAATGGACTTTATCAAGTTCAACATTAGCACCTTCTAATGGAACAGGCACAAATGTTAATATTGGTGCTATTTCAGGAACTCCTGCTGGGTCAAGATTTGTAGTAAATGGAGACAGCACATTTCAAGGTTATATAGCAACAGGTGCTATATTAAATACTCAAAACACAGGATTATATTTAACTAAAAATGTTGATTTTTCTATAACAAACGCTCACACTTGGAATATATATCAAGGAGGGGGCGGAGATTGTCATTGGGATTGGGGAACTGCGTTGGGGAGTTTAAATCCACAGGGTTATGTATCTCATAATGAAGGTGCTTATGATAAAATGAATTTTACAGGACAGCATAGATGTATTACTGAAAATCAATCAATAATAGATAATATAGATAATTATATTGGATTAGTTGTAATTTC
>VMHT01044947.1_pt1 | contig 11234 bp, 23 predicted proteins | sample 4693611 | NCBI WGS metagenome assembly VMHT01 (sample SAMN12280063, study PRJNA550983) | marine metagenome | isolation source: seawater sampled from same location over 5 years 0.02-0.2 micron viral filtrate | place: USA: collected off the coast of southern California halfway between the port... ... | reverse complement strand
TTACTTTGTATCTCATCAACTTTAAGAATGGAGGTCATCAGCTATCCTTACGGTTTTGTAGGCCAAGTCACATCGTCTAATGACGTTGCGCTATCTGTTATATCTCTCAAATCCTGACGATATTTTGTCTGTGCTTCAGTCATAGTTCTGTCTGACATAGCCCACCAATCAGTCTCACCTAGTCGTATATTACGTTCTTCTCTCAACAAACGCATAGGTTCAGCAGCTACTAGCTCTGCTTTTTTGGTAGACACTTGTGACCAAGTAACACCAAAGTCATTAGGGTTAGAGCTTTCTATTGCAGAGCCATCAGCAGTTTTGCCAGTGACCTTGTAGAACATAGCAAGCCATTCTTCTTCTGTTTCTGGCTCTCCACGAAGTACCCATTCGTCTATGTTTAGTTCGGTTAGTGCTATAGCTATGGAGGTCATTGGACGATCTCCAATGCTTGAATTGTATGAATACTTTCTTCGTACCATGAAAGATATAAAGTGCCAGCTGATGTAGATAGGCCACTTGCTCTTTGAGCTTGTATTTTAAAAGTTAACTGACTTGTATTAGAACATTGAAATACGCCAGTTAAACCGAACTGAGGTATTATAGTGCTTGCCGCAGTGTTGTTTATACCTATAAAATCATGGCGTGTAACTTCTGTTGAAGAACCGTTCTCTAAACACCTAATGTCAATTCTTGCATTTGTAGCTCTCGTGATACCTATTACTGTGTTAACAAGAACTAATATTTTACTTGTAGCAAACTTAGGAGTTATATTAACTGATAAACCTGTATCAGTAAAAGAAGAAACTGTAGCTGAAGAAGTACCTCCAGACATAGTAGACTCTTGCATCTGAACCACACTACCTACAGCTTTTAATTTACCAGCAGCAACATCTATAGCTGTATTCTGGCTTGGCTCCAAGGTATCAACAAATAGTGTACTCATAGTATAGTCAAAGTCCCTGTAACCGTTACGTTAGCATTTATTGTTACTGGTCCAATGACTGCTGCATTTCTGCCTGACAACACAGTTACATTTTCATCAATCGAGTCATCGTTGCTTAATACCCCATCATATGTAACGTCACCTGTTACCGTAATAGAGTCGGTGTTTGATACTGAGGTAGGACTAACAACTCCAATATATCCAGCCATTATGTTTGCTCCAATACGCTAAGTATTACATCGATGCTGTTAGCTGCACTTGACTCAACAACTACATTATTCCCAGCCTCTAATATTATTTTGCCGCCCAGCGCATCGAGCGCCGAGCCAGCAGGAATAGGAACATTCTTAACAATGTGGGTGCCATTCAACAGAACATCACCAGTCACCTGAGAAGCAGAAGTATTAGCAAGGTTAAGGCCAATCATTACAGACGTAGTGCCACTTGGAACTGTATAAATACTTTGACCAGTTGTTCCTATAGAAGCCTTAGTATGGTTTTTAAATGTATTAGCCATAACCTGTCCTTAAGCTACATCGTCAAGTAAAGCGCACACTATGCAAGTTACTGTACCAGCAGAACTGATAGCGTGTATGTCAGCTACAGTTGCGTTGGGTACACGTAAAGCTGCTGCTTCAGATGGACCTAGGTGAATACCGTCTGCTGTAGTTGGCCCAGCAGTACCGCCATCTAGAACTATGTATACGCTTTCAGCAGAGTCAGTATTCTTTACATATAAAAACTTTACCTTGTCACCTGTAGCTATAGCTGTTGGTGCGGTGTCATCGTCCACGGCCGTATAGTCAGTGTAATAGCCAGCCATTAAGTCTGTGCTTGCGTTACTTACGCTTGTTAGTTTATAGTACCATTTATCGTTTCCATCCGCTGGACTTACCGTCATCGAAGACGAAAACGTCTTTTGTATTTCGTCTGGCAACACCGTTGCCGAGACTGTTACTACTGCATCATCAGCCATAATTATCTCCTATTTTGAGCTGTGTTACCATTGATCACCCAAGAGCAATCGCCAGAGCAAGGGCTTCGTCTGAAGCTTGCTGAAGTGTAATTCCGTCTGTTATTCCTAAGTTTATCTTTGCTTGAGTAGCAGTTATTGCTCCTGTACCACCATTGGCTACAGAAACAGGAGTTGCTACATTTATAGCTACAACAAAATTAGAACCATTATATACTTTAAATATATTGTCTGTTGTATTATAGTATAGAGTACCTGCCTGTAAAGCGTCACCATCGTTATCTACACTAGGGTCTGAAGCTTTTGCACCTAAGTATATATCTGTAAATTGATCTAGTGCTAATTCTGCTGCATCAGCATTTACTTTTGTTTGTGCTACAATGTCTTTACCAGACTGATCTGTAATACTTTTGACATTAAGTATGTCATTACTATTCATATCAAAGTCAGCAGTCATAGTGTTAGGTGTGCTGCCATCCCTTGATATAGTATTATCAAAAGCATTTCTTAATGCTTCATAGTTAGCGTTCAGTGTTGTAACTGAAGCAAAGCCTGAAGTGATTGTAGTTACTGTTGGTTTCTTAGCCATGCCTAGTTAACCTTCAATCCTAGTCGTTGTGCATCATCCTGTAGTATTGACAATGCTTGTTTATTTTCTTCTTCTCGTTCTTTAGCTTGTAGTTTTTTCTTAGCTTGTGAGGCTGTATCGTTATCTAACCAGCCTTTGTCCAATAGAAGTTTAGCTGCTGAAAAAGAACTTCTTCCACCAGTTTTCATTTCTTCTGCTATAGATTGGATTGCTTGTGATTTGATTTTGACAACTACTTCTTTTCTCCACTGGTTAACGTGAGGTCTTAACTGAGGAGCTTCAGATATAGTTTTCCATACATCCCAAGAACCAAAAACCGCCTGAGCAAACTCATACTCAGTCGGATCGTTTGGAACCATATTTATAAATAACTGTTGTAAGGACACATAAAGTTTACCTTTGACTGTTATGTCTTGTTCTTTTGTTGTGAAGATAACGTCAGTGGTGTCGTAGTATGACAACTCATAGAATAAACTTTTAGTTCTACACTTGCCATTTGGACCTTTTAGTTGGCTCATTGTGAATAATGGCATACAGTATAAATCCTTTTAATTAGTACAACTGATTCGAATAGTAACAGGTTTCTTTTTGTTTGTCAAGCACTTTTGCAACATTTTTCAAAAAAATTATATTTTTTATATTTTATGCTTGACAGATGTGTAAAACATTGGTATAATAAATTATGCCTTGGGGCGGCTATAGTGTATATTATATATAATTAATAATAATAATATGTCAATAGTATCCTAAGGACACTTTCGTTTTCTCCTTCTGGCTCACTCAGGTAAATACTGGGTGGGCCTATTTTTTTGCATTAGTGAAATTTTAGTGAGATAATTTTTTGTCACATTGTACATACATACGGATACGCAACCCCCCTTGTGCCTACCTCTTGTGATCACAAAAGTTTACCCCACGCCATGCAATGTGATCACAAATGGATAAACCTTAGTGAAACATAAGTGTTTTGTATGGGAAATGTGATCACAAACGCCTCACCAAAGCTAACCCACTGTTTTTACTGACAATGTTATGTTATAACACTTGAGTTTTACTTAGGTCAATAATGCTTACGTTTTCCCAGTCAATAGGTAAGCATTAGTGACCTATTTATTTTTTATATATATACTGTGTCGCTGATTGTTGGACACAAGAAAATATATAAAATAAAAAACCTTTTGTTTAAAAACAATGACTTACAGTAACTTTGAAAAAATCTTTAAAATTCTGCTTGCAATATCGTTTTGAATATCGGATGGTAGATACATCGAAAGCGACAAGTTAGCTTAAAGAGTAAGTTTAAAAACTCTTGATCCTTTAACTAACAGCGTCCTTAGACAGCTACGGTGAAATGCCCTAGCAAATACTAAAGACTAAACTAAGACTAAAAAATAAATACTTGACTAACAAAACTAAAACTGAAAGACTGAAAACAAGCCCTAGTGAATAGATGTTCACAAGCTGACCAAATGAACGGACTAAGGAACCGTAGCTGTCCAATGGAAGTGACGTGGAGTAGCAGCAGAAGGTGTATTGAAACCATACGCTATAGAACGGTAAAATACATTAGTCCGTCATTAGGAGAGAGTGTCTTTTTCTTGGACACATAAGCAGCTAATTTAGGCCAACCTAAACTTATGCTTGACATATGGGTTGCTTGTGTGTCTTACTGAAAAGATAAGGAGTACTAACTATGACTAAAGGTGAAAAGATAATTGCTAAACTACAAGATGTATTTATGCTTGTATCAGTTGGTAGAGAAGAAGTAGCAAGCAAACTATTGCAACAAGTGTTTGATGAGTTACAAGAGGTAAAATAAATGACAGTACACATAAGTAAAATGACTGGTAAGCTTGAGGGTTTTCAAGCTATCAGTACCAATACCATGTCTAACCCTTATTGCATCAAACAAAATACATCGGGTAAAGCTGATAATATATGCACCAAATGTTATTCTCACACGATGCTCAAAAGCTATCGCAAGAATATGCAACCTTCATTACAACGTAATACCGAATATTTGTCTAATAAGGTGCATGACCCTGAGTATCTACCTGTAATCAATCAAGCGTGGTTGAGGTTTAATGCTCATGGTGAACTTATTAACTTGACACACTTAGAGAATCTCAATCGTATAGCACGTAAGAACCCTCATTGTACCTTTGCGTTATGGACTAAGCGTAATGATTTAATAAAAAAGTATTATGATAAACGTGAGAAACCAATAAACCTTATTCTAATCTTTAGCAACCCAAAGGTTAGCACAATTATGTCTAAACCACCAAAACATTTTGACAAGACGTTCAATAATGTGCTAGAGCATGAGTACCAAGACAAACAGAATTGCACTGGTCAAAAGTGTAAAGATTGCAGAATATGTTACACGATAGGTAATCAAATAAATACTATCGTAGAAAAAGTGAAGAAGTATTAATTAAAGGAGAAAACTATGCAAGAAGAATGGAAACAAGTACCAGATTTGTTACACAAACTAACGCCAGAACAGAACGATGAATGGGTAGGCAAGTACCTAGTGTCTAACCTTGGTCGTATAAAATCTATCAAGAATAAAAACAAGATACTTAAACCGTCTAAACTTCAGACAGGTTATCTAGTTTTATCTACTAAGATAGGTGGTCGTGAAGGTAAATGTTTAGCCGAGAGAATACACAGACTTGTAGCTATAGCATTTATACCTAACACAGAAAACAAACCAGAGGTGAACCATAAAAATGGAGATAAAGAAAACAATACTGTTTACAATTTAGAATGGTCGACACCTAGTGAAAACTCATTACACTCCGTACACGTTTTAGACAATAAGCCTCAGAAAGGTTTTAAAAATCCACTAGCTAAACTTACTGAAGAACAAGCATCTTATGTTAGATTAAAGTATAAACCTAAACATAAGTTGTTTGGTGCTAGGGCTTTAGCTAGAGAGTTAGGTGTACACCACTCAACTATACTAAAATATAAAGGTTGACATACAATGCCATATATGAAAGAACTACCTCATGGCAAATGGGTAGTCTATGATGACAAAGGAAAACTAGTCATCATGTCAAGAGACAAAAAGATTTGCCTAAAACAAATTGAAACCTTAACAACTAAGGAGAAAACAAATGATTGACTATACTACACATACTGAGCACTTCAACAAAGCAGAACCTTTTACTTACAACTATAAGTTTATTGATGATGCTATCAAAGAGTGCTACAACAATGGTTACACAATGCAACAGATAGCTGATGCTTTACGTGAGCCAATCAACAGGGTTGCTTATCGTGTAACTCTACTACAAGCAGAGGGTGAGATTGACTACAAGCTAAATACTACACGTGCTTACTTGACACGAACTTACTTCAAGCTTAGAAAAGATTTACAGGAAGTAGAAACTCAACTTAAAGGATAGAGTATGAGTGATAAAAAAACTGAAGGGATAGCTTCGGTTATCCCTATAAACCAGTACTACAATGACATATCAAAGATCATTGATGATGCTGAATGGATGGGTGATGATGAGACAGTAGACTTATACTTGCCTGAGAAAGAACAAATAAAAAGAGACATGGATGATGGTGAGCTTTGGTATCCTAACTACTAATAGTACCCTGTCCAAGGACAGCCCTAGTATACCAACATTTTCTGATTTGTCAAGAAAAATTTTAAGGAGTAACTATGTATAAGAATATAACTACAAACAAAACACTTGGTTACACTGAGGATCAGTGGGGTCAACTCATAGAGGGTAACGGACTACTGTTGACTTGGTTCATTGAGTGGAACAAAGGTGACAGACAGGAAGCTAATATCTTGGAGTTCTTTGCTCGTAAGTATCAACAGTCATCAGGTGGTGAGCCTTATCCTATGGGTGGTAAGGTGGAACTCGATGGCAAGTACGTGTCACGTGGTGACGATCCTCTGGAGCCATACTTCCTGATCAATACTGATGATGGCGTTGGGTACATCTACCCTTACGCATTCGTTGCACTGCCTAAGAAAAAGGGTGGGCATACTGTAGTGAGGATGGACTGATGAACAGATACTATGTAGAGTTTGATAGTAGTGTTATGGGTGGAGGATGTTACCTATATGTAATGGCTTACAATCCAGAGCATGTAAGAGATATGTTTCCAAGCTACAAGCTAGTAGCAATAGATCAAACAGATTAGGAGGATGGACTAATGGAAATAATAATTGATTGCGGAGACAAAGAACTAGCAAAGGCTATAGCTGATAAACTATCTGAAGAAACAGGCGTAGCCAGAGATAAATTTAAGGAGAACACAGATGATGTGGATACTAGTGTGGATGCAACTAGTGACTAGCCAAGGTGTAGAACACTATCAGCTAGGCACGTTCACCAAAGAAGCAGACTGTCAGGTGGCACTAAAGAAAGCTGTCGTACTTGTCAGCACCAGTTCAGAAATGCTTGCCTGTCTAGAAGTGGATACGAGACAATGAAAGATTATGATGATGGGATTGATAGAAAGTACTTATACGATTGTTGTGTTGGATTACTAAGTGATGAAAACAGTGACTTGAATGGAGTTAACTTTCAATTCTTAAAGAACAATAAGAATGAAGTTATAGTTCGTGTTTGGAAGGGGGCTGACAATGCTACCTGATGAAATGGAAGCTGAGAAAAACAGGAAGATGATCCTAGCTCAGGCTGATGAGATAGAAATACTCAAGCGTAATGTGCGTCAGTTACAAGGACAATATCAGTCTGCACTGATACACAACAAGAGATTGATAGAGCAGAACGCTGAAGCTATGGCAATCATAGGACATAAGCAACAAGAGCTAGATTCTATGGAAGAAAGCGAGTGCTTCTGTGGTCTAGCAGATGAACCAGTGCTTGCAACAGAGGAGATATGATATGCAAATAAACGATACAACAAAACTAATGATACAAGAGATTGTAGTTGAATTGTTTAAAGAAGTACTAGAAGGTAATCTAAGAACAAATCAAGTGATACAACTTGAGGATTATTTACACGACATAATAAGAAATAAGGTTGACAATTACAAAGTAGAAGTGTATGGGGTAAGTCTAAAGGAGTATTAATATGACTTGGATTAGTCACAAAGAATGTCCTGCCTCTGACTGTGATAGCAGTGATGCTTTCTCATACAACTCAGAAACCTTGGCAGGTAAGTGTCATTCTTGCAACAGGGTATACCCAAGAGAAATGAAACAGCTTGACAATTGGGCAGAAGAAGAGTATCCAACTTATCAAAGCAAGAAGGAAGCATGGGAAATGCAACAAGAACAACAGTCAAATGTTACGGAGTTTGTCAAGCCTATATACATGGCATACCGAGGCATCACCAAGGAAACTATGGAGTTCTACGACTGTAAGACTTTCATAGATGGTATGGGTGAACCAGTACGTCAAGAGTACATCTACCCTTCGGGTGGTGTGAAGGTCAGGCAACTGCCAAAGACATTCAGTGCTAAGAATCTAAAGACTGATGAGTTGTTTGGTATGAACCTATGGAACAGTGGTACAAGCAAGATCATAACGATCACAGAGGGTGAGCTAGATGCTATGTCAGCATACCAGATGCTACACAATCCTAAGTTCGACAACCCTGTTGTGTCGTTACCCTCGTCAACACCATCGCACAAGCTATGGGAAAAGATAAACAAGTTCCTTAGTTCATTCGATAAGATAGTATTGTCTATCGAACACGATGACCAAGGTAACTCAGTGTCAGCAAAGATAGCAAGCCTGTACCCTAACAAGGTCTATCGCATGGAGCTTGACAAGTACAAGGATGCTAACGAGTTCCTGCAAGAGGGCCACGCCAAGACATTCAAGTCAGCGTGGTTCAATGCTAGGAAGTACACACCTGCTAACATACTGAACACACCTGATCAATTCCTTGGACTGTACAACAAGTCAGAGAACCACATCTACGTGGAGACAGGGGTGCAGGAGTTCGATGAGATGTGTCTAGGCCTGATGCAAGGGCACTTCACATTGTTCAAGGCACAGACAGGCATAGGTAAGACAGAGTTCATGCGTTACCTTGAGTACAGAATACTCAGTCAATACCCTGACATCAAGATAGCTACGTGGCACATGGAAGAGACTAAGCTACGATCTATCCTTGGCTTGGTGTCCTACGAAGTGGGTGACAACCTGACACGTAAGGACTTGATCGAGGACAAGAACGCTGACAGTCTAGTGCAGGAAGCTATCACTAAGCTTACCAAGGATGAAAGACTTTACCAGTTCTTTCTCAATGATGAGGACGATCCGCTTGACTTGCTGTCACAGATCAGGTATCTGTCTCAAGCGTGTGACGTAAACTACGTGTTCTTCGAACCTATCCAAGACATATCTGCCAACGCAGGTACAGAGGATAGCAAGGAGCAGTTCCTAGCTGACCTGTCAGTCAGGCTATCCAAGCTTGCAGCAGAGTTGGGTGTAGGTATTGTGACAATTGGTCACACCAATGATGACGGTCAGGTAAAGTACTGTCGTATGATTGAGCAACGTGCCTCAGTTGTAGTTGATCTACAGCGTGACAAGATGTCAGAGGACAGAGAAGAAAGGAACACAACCAAACTACTAGTAACAAAAAACAGACCAGTAGGTCCAACAGGATACGCAGGGCAACTACAGTTTGACCCTGACTCCTTTACATTGAAAGAAAAATATGCAGTATATTGATCCTTACGCTGTCTTTGCAGCAGTAATATATTTCTTTGGCGTGTTCTTGTATTACGTACACGTAAGAACTATATTTTATTTTTTAGAGAAACCACATGAGATGAGCTTTGGAAAGGTTATGTTCAGCAGTTCACTATGGATATTCAACGTATTGACTCTGATGTGGGTAGAGTTTACAGGAGAAGATGATGCCAGATAAGATTGTCGCAATGGACATCGAGACAGAATCACTAACTCCTGAAAAGATTTGGTGTATCTGTGCAGAAGATGTGCAGACAGGTGAGAAGGAACACTTCGTTCACCTCACCACACTACAGGAAGAGAAGGAGAGGTTCATTGATTACTGTAGTAGATACGATAAGTTTATATTCCACAATGGAATATGCTTTGATGTTCCTATTATTAATCGTCTTGTAAAGAAAGACTTGATACCTTTGGAGTCAGTCATCGACACACTGATTGTAAGCAGACTGGTTGACTTCGACATCAAGCATGGGCATGGCCTCAAGGCTTGGGGTATCAGGCTAGGTAACTTCAAGATGGACTTCTCAGACTTTTCTATGTTGTCAGATGAGATGATCAAGTACTGTCATCAGGACGTTACAGTTACATTAAGAGTGTACGATAAGTTCAAGAAAGAAATACATAATCCTGATTGGGAGTGGGCTATGAGGTGTGAGCACGACATACAAATTCTGTGCCAGACCATGACAGACAACGGCTTCTACTTCAACAAGGCCAAGGCTGAGGAACTATTGGATGAGATAGAGCAACGCAAGGCGCACCTTGAGGATGCTTTCCAAGAGGACTTCCCACCCAAGCTAGAGGAAGTCAACCGTATCAAGTACAGAAAGAAAGCTAACGGTACACTGTATAGCAACGTGACCAACGCACAAAAGAAACACGCAAAGACACAAGTAGACTGGTCACAGAAAGAACCTGAGTTAGTGTGTTACGACTTCATAGACTTCAACCCTGCCTCACCTAAGATGCGGATAGAAAGACTGTGGGATGCAGGATGGAAACCCTTTGAGAAAACGAAAGGACATATAGATTATGAAAGACAATCAGCTAGACCTTTTCGTTGAGACAAAAATTTGTTATCGTTGTAAAAAAGATTTACCTGCAACAGAAGAGTTCTTTTCAAGGAACTCACATAACGGTAAGAGGTCACACCTAAAAAACTTTTGTAGAGAGTGCGACAGAAAAGATCATAGAGTTGTTGCTAGTATTAAGAAGCTACCAACTACACCACCTAAGTCCACTAATTGTGACTGTTGTGGTAGGAGTTTAGAAGAGTTATCTACAAGAAACGTTCACTTAGATCACTGTAGAAAAACTGAAACATTTAGAGGTTGGCTTTGTAAAAGCTGTAACATAGGGTTAGGTATGCTAGGAGATGACGTTCAAGGTTTAACCAGAGCACTTAGTTACTTACAAAAACATGAGGAACAAAATGGATGAACGAGGACAGAAGTTTGCTAAGTTCGGATGGACTTTATCTGAGGCAAACCTTAACACACTGCCTGAGACAGCACCTGCAGGAGGTAAACGTCTAGCAGAGTGGTTGACACTTGAAGGTAGGCGATCCTCACTAGTGGAATGGCTAGGGCATTGTGGTGACGATTCACGTATACACGGTAGCTTTACACACGTTGGTGCATGGACAGGTAGGATGGCACACAGAAATCCTAACCAAGCTAACATCCCTGCACAGTTTCACGGTGATGCTGTCACTGCTGTAGAGAAGGTTAAGGACAGATACGATGGTCAACTACGTGAGTTGTGGTGTGTACCCAAAGGCTGCTACTTGGTAGGTACAGACGCTGAAGGTATTCAGTTACGTGTCCTCGCACACCTGATGAAGTCAGAAGAATACGTACACGCTATCGTGTCAGGCAAGAAGGAAGATGAGACAGACATACACAACCTCAACCGTAAGGCTCTAGGTATGTCACACGTTACTAGAGATATGGCTAAGACTTTTATCTATGCGTTCCTACTAGGAGCAGGTAATGCCAAGGTAGCACAGATACTCAAGG
>VMHT01008570.1_pt1 | contig 11235 bp, 19 predicted proteins | sample 4693611 | NCBI WGS metagenome assembly VMHT01 (sample SAMN12280063, study PRJNA550983) | marine metagenome | isolation source: seawater sampled from same location over 5 years 0.02-0.2 micron viral filtrate | place: USA: collected off the coast of southern California halfway between the port... ... | reverse complement strand
TTTTTCCAATAAGCCACCATTTTTTAAACCGATAATGCCGCCTTCAGCATGTTTAGTTGCTTTTTTAGCTTGTTGTGTAAGTCCATATTTATCTATTAATTTTATATCTTCTTTAGTTGCTTTAATAAGATATTTAAGATCATCGGAGGTATTTACAGAATCTTGAAAATTGTAATTTTTTAACATTTCTAAATTTCTTTTATACTCTTTAATTTTATTGTTTAAAAATTCTTTTATATTTTTACTTAAATCTAATTTTCTAGTGTCTCTAAATCTTGTTATAATATCATCAACCGATTCTTTAGAAGTAATCTTACCTGCAAATTTTTTATCTAGGTTCTGAAAAAGATTTCTTACGTCTCCCATATTCACGGCCCATTCTCCAACATTATCACCAACAATATCACCTTTGCTAGTAAATTGATCTAATGCTTCCATAATACCTGTTCTTAGCAATCCACCTTTTAGATAACCTGCTCTGCCACCGTCTTTTTTTCCAATGTGCCTGTTCCAAAGTTCAACGCCAGGTCCCATTTGAAATTCTTGAAAGCTCATCCAAGTATCATAACCACCTTTACCATCGTAATAGTAATCTCTCATCCATTTTTCAGATGGCGTCATTCCACCATTTTTAAGACCTACTCTGCCACCTTTTGCATAAATGTAATCTCCTTCATAAATAACATCTGCCATAAATTCTGAAAATGTTTTACCCGTTCCGTCAAACCCGCCTGCTGCATCATACAATTCTTGAATTAATGCTTCTCTATCTTGTGCAAGACCGACTGGTTGTATTTGCGGTTGTGTTTCTCCAAGCATACCGGCTAAACCGCCTTCATTAAAATTTCTTTGTTCATAACCTTCAATAGCATCTGTCCATTTTTTACCTTTTTCACCAAAGAAAGGTTTTTGCCATTTATTAAAATAATCTTCTTCTGAAATTAAACCTGATGCAAGTGCATCTTTAACTAATTCGTCTCTTAGGTATAAATAGCTAGAAGGAGCTAATCCTTGTCTTACTTCTTTTAAAGTTTTTAATCTTCTATTGATATCTTCTGCAGAATAAACAGGTCCGCCTTCATCAAACTCACCTCTTTTTCTTTTATCATAATATTTTCCAAAATCTATTTTTTTACCTTCTTTTTTAAAGGGATTAAATTTTTTTATTTTATTTCCACCTAATTCTAGTAATTCATCAAAAGTTGTACTGCTTGGTAAATTTTCAAAAGGATCTTTTTCAACAATTTTAGGTTCAAAATTATCAAAAGGTCTATCTCTTTTTAAATCTTCTCTAATTTTATTTGCAATATTTTTTGTGTTTTCTTTACCTAGTAAAGCGTTGTATTTATCTACTAACCACTTATTAGCTTCGTTGGTATTTAAATCACCAAACTTTTTCTTTGCCAATTTCATGGCTTGCTTCCATAAAAGATTTTTTATCATTAATAATAATCCCTTTTAACCCATTCACGTTTTTCTTCGACATAATCTTCAGGGTGTGCAACAAAACCGCCTTGTCTAAAACGCATTACCGCTTGAGTCATACTGTCGACTAAATCGTCATGATCTCCGTGCGGGAATGCAGCACATTCCTCGATAACCTCTTCAGCAAATTTTTGTTCAGGTGCCCAAATCATTCCTGACTCAAATAAAGGTGCTACTGAGTTTACTCTAGCATGTTTATCATTTCCTTTGCTCGGTGTAAAGTTAACTACTGGGATATCCATCTTTCTAAGCTCATATGTGAGTGGTAGACCTGATGCCTTAGCTTCGACTAAAACTGTTTCAGGTTCCCAGTACTTATACTGCTCTAAAGCCTTTCTTCTTAGTTCTGGAAACTCATATCTGCCTTTTACAGCGTCTAAAAGCATTAATTGCGCTCCTTGGTCTTCAGATGGGTAAAATACACCCCAAGTAGTGATTGCAGAGTAGTCTGCAGTCTCAGATTTTAAAAATGCGGTGTCATATGACTGAATTACGTGTTGAAGTGGTGGAATGTACTTAGATTTCCATGGACGCCACCATTCTCGCTTAATTATTGCTCCTTCTTCCGAAGTTGGCTGTTGCATCCACTGTGCATTCCACTTTTGAACAGGTAAAGTTGCTTTTACTTTTTCTAATTCATCTTTATTCCAATATTCTGGCCAAACCGGAGTTCCGTTGTCCAAGATTGCTGGGAATTCGACCACTTCCCAATGATCACCCTTAACTTCTTTTTGATTTGCAAGTAAAATTCCAGTTAAATCCTTAGTTGACCAACGTGTCATTACTAAAACGATCTTTCCACCTGGCTGTAAACGTTGTCGAGGACCAGATGTGTACCATTCATACGCATTTTCCATAGCGTTAGGGCTTAATGCGTCTTGCTCCGAGTGTGGATCGTCAATAATTAGCAAATCCGCACCACGACCTGTTATTGCTCCACCAACACCAGCTGCAAAGTACTCTCCACCTTGGGACGTTTCCCAACGACCTGCTGCTTTACTATCTTCTTGTAGGGTTGTTTTAAAAATTTTTGCGTATTCTTCACTATCAATTAGATGTTTTGCCTTACGACCAAACCTAATGGCCAATTCTCCTGTGTGCGTTGCTTGAATGATCTTTAATTTCGGTTGACGGCCCACCATCCACGCTGGTAGCAAGAAGGATGCAAACTCAGACTTTGTATGTCTGGGTGGCATATTGACTATTAAACGGGTAATTTTACCCGAAGCAAGGTCATTGAACTTCTTTGCAATATGTCTGTGGTGTGCTCCCTCAATAAATTCGGGCCATACAGTCTTAACAAAGCTTAAAAAGTCATCATGTGCTTTGTTCTGTATCTTTTTTTCAGCATGCATAACCTGAAGTTGTTTAAACTGTTTTCTAACGTCTGAAGGGAGCTTACTAATGTCTACTTGATTCAAATTCATACAAAATTTTATAAAATTTTTCGCACTTTCTATTTAAAGTGAAAATGTTTTTAGCACGATTGACAGTCTAAATCAATGTTAAAGGAGAAAAGTAATGGGACCCCTTTTAAAAAAAAGGGGGTTGGGGTGCGATGTTTCGTCACGTTTGAGATTGGGTTTGGGTCCTACTTGGAGACCGCGCGAAGCGCGGCCCTGCGACATTTTGTCGCAGTGTCATTATGTCACATTGACAGCGCGGAGCGCGGGCCGCGACACTTTGTCACATTGACAAAGTGCTGCGACATCTTGTCACATTGACTATTATTTACTTGACATAAAATAATCAACAGCTTTTTGTGCTTGAGCCGTTGCGCCTGTCAAGAAAGTATAATCATTATTTAAACATTTAATCCATGAGTTTAAATACTTAGCATGATTGTCTCTAATTGTTTTAGTAAAATTAAATTCATGACTAAATAATATTGAACCAATTTCTGCAATCAATTCTTCATAAGCATAAGACTTTCTATTATCAAAAATAATTTCATCAGCAAATTTATCTTTACGATTTAATCTTTTTTCATGACCAGTAGCATGAGTTAGTTCATGAAATAAAGTTGAATAATAATGTACTGTTGCATCACTTTCTTTAGTGTCTTTAAAATTAGATTTTAATTCCATATTAATAAAATCTTTAGAAGGTGAATAATAACAACCTTTACCGTCAGTATGTTTAATCTCAACTTTAGTAGCCTTTACAAAATTATCAATTTCAGTAATTGAGTATTGTTTACCAGTTTTAAATATAGCTGGTGAAAATTTTGACTCAGTTAAATCAACTTGGTCAATATTAAATACTTTAGAATAATTTAAAACCATACCAGCTTGAACTAATTTTGTAGGGTCAATTTTTGATGGTTCAGTTAATGGTCTATAGAATACAATCGGTGTACCAGTTGTACCCTTCTTAACTTGAGCATTTAAACTTGCCCATTGTTTATAACTTGCAAAAATTGGGCTTGAATATTCTTTTTGTTGAGTCTCATAATTAAGCATTAAAAAATTAATGCCTTTATATCTTTTATTAGTTGACGCATTTACTGGCATTGAATTTCTTTTAAATATACAATCCCAGTTAGAACCATTTTTAATCATCGCTTGAGCCAAATTACCAGCGAAGTCCTGTAAGTATTTTTTTGTTTTTGACATTTTATTTCTCCTGTATTTGTTATGGTATAATTATACCAAAATTCAAATAAAAAGTAAATGGTCAATAATGTCGCACCTTGAGATAGCCTGCGACAATTTGTCATGTTCCAATTTTCTATCAGTATGATAATATTAGATATTATGTTAAAATATATAAATCAAATAAATAAAGCATTAAAAATAGGTGATGAGTTCACTATTTATTATGCCCCTACATTTACTAAAGATGGACAAGAACAAACATCAATCTATGATGCCCATCAGTACGAAGTAAATGTTCGTTCAGCAAAATGGGACGAAGGTTGCAAAATAAATAAAACTGGTTCATTGACCTATTTTGATGTTGATAAAAATTCTCATAGGACGGCAATCCAAACACTACAACCTATAAGAATTTATTTAAATAAACAAATGTATGTTTGGAAGGAAGTTAAATAATATGAATGATGAATTATATTTTGTAATTAGAGTGTGGAATTTTCCTCACAATGATTCAATTCAATATAATATAGTTAGTGATAAAGCATATAATCTAGATAAGGCAATGAATATTAAAATTGCTCAAGATATTATGGAAACTAATGAAAATATTAGCTTTCAAATTCAAAAAGTGAATTTGATGAATGTAGGTAAAAGTAAAATAGCGAGTTAGTCAATAAGACATAAAAACCCAGCGACAATTTGTTGCTGGGTTTTTTTATCGCTGCGACATTTTGTCGCAGCGACAGATATATTTATATTTAGCTTCAAGCCCCAAGCATCAAGCTACCTGATTACTACAAATTTTTCTGCATCATCATCTTTACCCACAGAAATACACCTTGTTTTTCTGTATCCACCATTATTATTTGCATCTTCTTCATAAGTTTCAAGTGATACTTTGTAGTCATCAGGGAATTTTTTCAATTCCCTGATTACATCTCTTACTTTCAACGACATAACTTATTTTCTCGGTAATGCTGGTAGTTTTCTTTCCCAAGCAACACCAACCATTTTAAATAAGTTATCCAATGTATCCTTCAACTCGTCAGACACACTAGCTTCTTTAACTTTATCTTTAGCACTTTCACTTAATGCTTTTAGGAACGCCAATCGTTGTCCTTGTGGCGTGGTTTCAGCAAATTGTTCAGCTTGTTTTTCTGCCCACTTTTCTAGCTGACTGATACAATCTTTAACCGAGATAGTTTCTTTGTCATCTTTATCAAATTTGTATTCTTTTGCTTTATTGTACGACACAATACTAGACGCTTTAGCATTGAAAAACATATACGCTTGTCTTGATGCTACTCGTTTTTCTTCTTCAGCTTTTCCTAGTCTTGCTATCACTTTATCTGCACCTATTGACTTACTAAACTTATCTACTCCTTTATCAAGTATTTTGTTTATAGTAGTCTTTAGTTTCAGTTCTTCTCTCTCTATTTCAGGTTCTAACAACTTATCAATTTTACTCTCAAAGTGTTCTCGCTGATGTAGTTTGAGTTCCATACCTTTACTCATATTTACCTTTTCTGTTTTTTGTTTATATGTCCTATATTATATTAGATTACGACTTAAAAGTCAAATGACAAATTGACGCATCAGCTGCGACATATTGTCGCTGCGACAGTTTAGTTCTTGACACAAGATGTAGTGGCTGTGGATAACTTAAAATAAATTTCAAATTGCCATAATATTGCCACATTTCTCCTATATAATATAGGTATGATTAAAAAATTAATCATAACCAAACTGTAGGTTAAGGTACAGATATAACGCAGGAGAATAATATGTTATCATATTATACTAAAGATGGCACACGTCACGATCAAAAGTATTTTGATAATGGTAATAATAAACCATGGTCAAATAGTGAGATCGCTAGAGAAATTATTATAAATGCTCTTTACGAAGCAGTAAAAAAAGAGCAAGGTGTTTATAATAATATTTATCTGGAGCACGTAGAGAATGACTGGGGAGAAGGTCGGGCAGTAGCTGTGAGAAAGAAAATGGTTCAGTATATCTGGAGAATTTTCGATAAGTATCACACTTCTAAATTCGATATGTCTGGTCATCCAATTGTGCATGATGTATTCCATGTTCTAGAAAGAACAGGGGATATGCCTAAAAAGTACAAATAAATTAAAAGTCGCAGGCGAGCAATCGCCTGCGACAATTTGGCAAATAGCCAAAAAAGGTAAAAAGTAATAATATAACAATTATGCAAACAAAAAATAAAAAACATACAGAAGAGTACGAAGCTAAGGTAGTAAGGAAACTTCGTGGGATAGAAGAAGCAAGAGCTGAAAGAGAGCTCAGAGAATCCCAAGATGAGAGAGCTACTAGCTTTGCAAACAGTTTTGAAAGTGGCGAGCTAGTTAGCTAGTCTCTTTTAAAAAGGGGTCAGAACCTTAACTAGGGTATCAGTGAGATGGTATGGGTAGTTTTCCACCCTCACTGCTGATCCTAAAAAATAAAAAAAACCACAAGCCCCAAGCACCAAGCCACAAGCGGCTGCGACATTTTGTCGCGCGTCAATATATTCCTTGACACAAACTGCGACACTTTGGCCATTGACTTTTGTAATGATATCTAATATAATATAGGAACCATTTACGGTAGAAAGAGAGAAACAATATGGGTGACAGAGTAAGCTTATCATTTCAGCAAGAAACTGAGTGGTATGTAAAAAGAAAAAAAGAAAAGCACATGGAGCAATCTCCAGCGCTCTTCCATCATTGGGGCGGCACAGACTTTCCGAAGTTCGCGTTCCAATGGTTTAAGAATGTTAAAGCTAAGTACGCGAAACACGTCGGAGATCCTTTTACTAGGATGGAGCCACGTAACTTGATGGTCCAATTCATTGCACATCTGCGTAATCATGAGGATCTTCGTTACGATAGGCATTATCATGGAGAATGGTCCACGGACGATGAGCTACTAAGCTATAGTATCTATCTAGGTAAGGATAGCATGGATGGTGATAACAGTGATAATGGTCATTACACGATCGATGTAGATAACGTTAAGATGTACAACGATAAAGGCGAATCAATTGAGTAAATCCAATTTTGATCAATTGGCCGCGGTCCTACGTCTCTGGTACAGTGAAGAACAGATACTGGAGATATGGGAGCTGCTAAAAGATTACGATGATCAACTGATGAGCCAACCTAAAATAACAAATGAATAACCTACCTGTAACCAGGGCCGGCGCAGCCGGCCCTGCGACAAATCGTCGCGCGTCAATTTATTCTATTGACTGCGACAAAAAGCCACAAGCTACAAGCACCAAGCTACAAGCACCAAGCTGCGACAAAACGCGTTTATAAGAATTTAAAGATCTATGATACAATATCATTTTAAAAATAAAAAAGGAGAAATATATGAAAGCAACTATAGAGTTGATACAAAAACAACATGCTGCGCTAGTAGAAGTCATCCAATTTCTAGACAGCAACAAACACAGCAACACACCGGTCCGGGAAACAGTAGACAAACTGTTGAACCACAGCGAAGACCTGCACAAAGACTCAGAGTTAGAGTTAACAAAAATCACATTAGTATAGATCCTACCTGTTACCCAGGGCCCGCGCAGCGGGCTCCGGGGAAAAAGAAAAATATGAAAGCCCCAAGCTCCAAGCTCCAAGCTGCGACATTTTGTCGCGCGTTATTATGTCACATTGACAGAAGCAGCAAGCACCAAGCACCTGCGACAATTTGTCATATTGACAAGAGATAGCGGATAGAATCCTCAAGCCCCAAGCCACAAGCATCAAGCTCCAAGCCTCGCGAAGCGAGCTCCCTTATTTGTGAACCACGGAACATGTATATTGGTTCATCAACCCAAGGCTTTGGTATTGGAAAAGTTTTGGAAGCCCTAGGACCGAGGGCCTGGACTATGATGAAAGTGTTGTGTGAATGTTTCACATGAAACGCAATTTGATGCGGTGAAAATTTTAATTTTTTCCCCTTTGTTACTTTGAGTTCTACTGTAAAAAAGGTGCCAGAATCATTATAGCCCAATAGATCAGGAGTACCAAGAGAGCTATAGTTTTCAATTCTAATCCATGAAATTCCCTTAGAATTTTTTCTGATTTTTTGATATAATTTTGCCTCTGGGCCCATGTCTTAATCGAGGTAACTAATGCGCTCATTAATAGTCGTTCATGAGCTTATCGGGCATTAATATACTAGATTCCTTTAGTGTTTTTAGCACAAGTCTATGTGCAGTATGAACTCTATTGTGACCTATGATAGGTTCTGAATGTTCTTGAACTTCCATTCGTTTAATTTTGTGAAGCTTACCATGTACTTCAACCATAATAACAGCATTAGATATTGCATTACCTTGCTTACCTACAGCATTAGACTCTGTGAATTTAGATAAGAACTCTTGTAAATCCATTACTCGCATTTACAAAGTCTTTCTTTTAAATCGTCAATTTCTAGAATAAGTCTTTTATTATCTACTTCTAGTGCAGTAACTCTTTTTTGAAGTGTTCCATTTAATTTTTGATGAACAGTATCTATAATTTTAGCATCATTTAATTGTTTTTTTAAATTATCTATTTGTTTTGTAAGATCTAAATTTCCTCTATCTTCATTAGTAATAGAGCTTTCATTTTCATATGACATATCGTGTGTGTAATCTTTGAGATGTGTGTAAGTTTGTTTATTTTCTTTCATACTTGACTATTTTAGCATTTTAAGGTAACATTGTCAACCATGTCGCAACAGAAGAGATTAACAGAAATGCAAAAAAGGTTTGCAGAATTTATTGTATTCGGTGGACCTGATGGCCCTGTATCACAAATGGAAGCGGCTAAACTGGCAGGCTACAGTCACGCAAGAGCAAGAGTGGAAGGATCTGAATTGATGAGTCCACGACAGTCTCCGTTAGTTGTAGCCTACATTGGTCAACTTAAAGAAGAAAGATTAGCTAAACACCAGGTAACTTATGATGGACACCTAGCAGAGTTAGATAGAATTAAGCAGGCGGCTTTGAAGAAAAATAGTTTCTCTTCTGCTGTAAACGCTGAAGTATCACGTGGAAAGGCAGCAGGATTATACATAGAAAGAAAAATAATAAAAACAGGTAAGCTAGAGGATATGACAGAAGAACAACTAGAAGCAAAAATGAAACAAATTCTAGACGACTACGCTCCATTACTAAAACCTAAAGAAGCAAAAGTCATTGAATCTTCTGAATCTTCTTCACACAAGAAGTCGGAATCATCGTCCGATCCCCAAAAGTAATATTACCATCATCGTCTTTATCAAAAGATGCAAATAATTTTACTGATTTCTTATCTTTAGAATACAACCAGCCCTCGTTAACTGGATAGCTTAACTTCATCTTATCAAATTCTTTATCAGTAGCCCAGCCCGAATCGCTCAAAATGTCGATCCACTCCACTCGGACTTTAGGAAAAGGCAACTCGGGAGTTGTATGAGTCACGACTTGTTTTCTTCTTCTCTTAGGCATATCGATAGTATATAGGGATGTGAGAGCATAGACAAGTAGTTAAAATGGAAAAATAATTGCTTACCCCCCTAGAGAATGACATATTGACAGATTTTAAAAAATGAAATGTCATACAATTTGTCACTTTTTTAGTTAAATTAGTATTGATTTCTCTATCTTTCTTGTCTTTGTGACAGTATGACAGATTATTTTGACTATATATTTTTTTTTGAAAATCATTTTTATCTGTGAGATTACTATATAGTGCGGTCAGCTTTATTTTAGACATATTTCTGCCTCATTTCCGCCATAATTGGCCCCGTGGGAAAATAAAAAAACCCACGGAGCATATAGTGAATGCCAGTAAGATCGATGAAAACCGGTGTTAGACACCGAAGGGAGTAGAGAGACCTTACCAGCTTTGTTCAAGAATTCACCAATCCTTGTTAGATAACCTCTATCCCTAACTCTTAACTCTGTATTATGCTCCATTGAACGCATCCTCATCCAATTTAACATTAGCTTGTTCCTTTTCATCATGAATCAACTCATGATACATATCAAGCCTCTTTAAAAACTTATGTTTCCATTGCTTTAGTTCAACACCTTGGAATTTAAACTCTTGAAAATACAAGTCAGGGGTGCATATCATTATTATACCCTGCTGTATGTTAGATTTATAAACGTAGTCATGTGCCATGCAGTATGCTGCTATCTGCATGTAGTAATCATCTATCCACTCTTTTCTTTTTGCGCGATTGCTTTGCTTAAAGTCTATAATGGTATCCATACCATTGTGTACACATACCAGGTCAGTAGACCCAGCAAATAACCCAGGATAGTGTAGCATAACTTCCGAACCATAGTACTCTTCAACTGGTGTAAGACCCATCTCAATAACTTTTTGGGCCATGGGTTTCGCCTCCTGTCCGATCTCTGTAAGATCATCGTAGCCAACTCCCGTAACATGAGATTCGAGGAATTTGTGCATGGATGTTCCCCTCCTACTACTGTGATTTTTAATTTGCTCTGCTCGCTCTTCTCCAACTTTTGCCTTCCAGTCTTTTAAAAATTGTTGATTTTTTGTCTTGCCTAATATCGTAGTTACGCTAGGAAGTCTAGATCCATTGAAGTCGTAAACCCTGCTTCCAGATTCTTCATCTGTAATTTGTTTTCCTTCTAAATAGTTGTATTTATTAGATTTTTTTAAAGTTGAGACAAGTTTAATATTGTCTTCATATTCTTTTAAATCTTTTTCATCCATCATTTTTTTGCCTTTCTTTTTTATTACTTAAAGATTGTTTGTAAGATTCATTTAATTCTTCTTTTTCTTTTTGCCATTTGTTGTATCCCTTTATCCACTTAGAGTTGCCTGCATCTTTTTTATTAATAATACTTGAAATTTCATCTATGTTTTTCCAAGTAATTTCACTAAATCTTTTTCTATATTTATTGTTAGAAACTCTAGATTTACCATCCCATTTACGTCCTTTATCTTTACTCATAATACTACCACCAACATATATAATGACAATACTGTCATCAATCCTAAAAAACTAAATATAAAAACAAATATCTTATTCATTAACCTTCTTTATTGCGTTTAAGGATACTTTCTCAGCCACATTACCGGAAACCGAGATCCGTGTTCCATTGCTCGTGAACGGTGCGACATAATGTTTACACCAAGCA
>VMHT01027251.1_pt1 | contig 11236 bp, 12 predicted proteins | sample 4693611 | NCBI WGS metagenome assembly VMHT01 (sample SAMN12280063, study PRJNA550983) | marine metagenome | isolation source: seawater sampled from same location over 5 years 0.02-0.2 micron viral filtrate | place: USA: collected off the coast of southern California halfway between the port... ... | reverse complement strand
TCTGCAATAATGCTATCAAATACTTCTTGAGTTGCTGACCTTTTATAACTAAGTGTTTTAAATATCCCTGGCTTATTTTTCTCTTGAGAGATTACTTCTTTTACATCTTCAATGTGTCCTGCCCATTTAGACAGAGTGCGATAAATCTCCTCTACATCTTTCCCTACTGCTACTGCTTTTTTAAGAGTCGTGTAACATACAGATGCTGCTGAAAGTGCAGTGATAGGATCTATCATTAGACACCACCTGCACTAGATCCCCCTAAGTTAATCCATGTCTGATTATCTTCATCCCAGTTATACATACCGCCATCAGTAGGCATAGCTGAAGGAGCTATCCATGTAGCATCAGCAGTAGACATAGACCAACTATTATATGGTTTAGGTGACATAAATAAATCCTGGTCTGCAAAGTAAGTATAGCCTTTACCTGCATAATTACCTCTCATATTACCGTTGTAAGAAGTTTGTTTCCATGTACCACCCAAAACTTTTTCTAAATGAGCCTGACCGATATATTCTTTTTCAACACCGTTAACATCAGCAGTATCTTTGTTTTCCACTACAGTAACTCTTAAAACTTCGTTTGCACTATTTAACTCTGCAAAGTGTGCCATCTTATGCTCCTATATGTAATCCAGTTAATTCTGTATCTTCACCTATGTAACCTTTTAAGAATGTATTAAAAGATAAACTTATTCTTTCTTTGCCTACTACCTTTTCAACCATGTGAGTTAAGTTAGAAGGAAAGATAACTAAATCATTTGTTCCTGTTTCAAACCACCAACTTTCACTATTAAAAAGGTTGTATTCTTTAGCAGGTATTTTTATTTGTTTGTATTCTTCTTTATAAAAATAAATTTTATCTTTTGTTTTATCAGCTTGAACATAAAACACACCAGATATAAAACTGTTAGGGTGTGCGTGTTTATGATGAAACTGACCTTCTTTTGTATAGTTGCACCATGACTGAGTTATATAAGGCTCAACATTATTTTTAGGTTGATATATATTTTTAAAATATTCTTTTACAGACTTTTCTATAAATTGTTTTAATTTTTTCATTTCTTTATTATTTAAAATATTATTATCAATTGATGTTGTATTACCTGTATTACCTCTTGTCTTTTGTTCAGTTACAAACTTTATTTCTTTTTCTGTAATACCTTTATGTTTAAAAAATGTAACCGCAGTCGGAAACAATGAATGAGTTATCAATTTAACGCACCACCGATTTTTCCTTGCATTTCTAGTATTTTATTTTCTTGGTCTTTTGTCCAAATAGTATTTATAGAATCTTCAAACTCTTGTGCTTTACGTTGTGCATCTCTAACTTCATCCATAGAAGGGCATGGTCTGTCATCATCCCATCGTGTAAATGTAGAATTACTTATCTCCCACTTAGCACCTGGTCTTAACAACTCCATAGCACTATCAATCCCAGTAAGTCTATAAATTTTATCTTTTGGTTTTATTTCCAATTTACCTTCCTTTTTTAACTTACGAACCATCCCTAAATAATTTCCATATACACTCATAATCTCTCCTATGCGTTCATAGTTATTACAACAATTCCAGAGCCACCATCATTACCTGAATTATAGTACCCAGCATCATAATCACCTCCACCACCGCCTCCACCAGTGTTAGCTGTGCCTGAACTGCCTGGAGAACCATTACCACCATGACCGCCACCACCATCACCTCCAGGTGCACCACTACCTAAGTTGTTTCCACCACCACCTCCACCTGAATAAAAGACAGCCGAGCCTGTTATTGAACTTTGAGTTCCATCACCTCCAAACCCTTCTCCATCTGTGCTACCTGATTCAGAGGCACCTCCCCCACCTCCTGCTTTGTAAGGTGCACCAGTAATATTTGCACCTCCACTATTTCCTTGAGATGGTGTTGTTGAAGGAGTGTTTCCATTACCTCCAATTGTTCCAGATACGTTTCCACCACCGCCTCCTCCACCAGAACCACCATTATTTCCATTTGGGCCTGCACCAGCATTTCCTGCACCACCAGCACCCCCACCAGTAGATGTTATGGTTGAAAACACAGAATCAAACCCATCAGTACCTTGAGTACCTGCTGAGCTAGGGGCTAAACCTTTTGTTCCACCACCTCCGACCGTAATGGTATATTCTGTTCCTGCAGTGACAGATAATGAAGTGCCTGTTCTAAAGCCTCCAGCACCTCCACCACCACCAGCACCACCTCCCCCACCACCACCTCCTGCGACTACTAAATAATCTACAGAAGATACTCCAGTTGGGCATACCCATTTTGTTGTGCCTCTAAATATTAGTGGTGAGCTTATAGGTACTGTGTATTTGATAATTACAATTCCAGAGCCACCTGTTCCTCCAGTTCCTCCTGAACCAGACCCACCTCCACCGCCACCAAGATTAACTGTTCCTGCTGTTCCGTTGCTTGGATTAAGTGCTCCGTTGCCACCGCCACCTGCACCTCCAGATCCTGCGGAAGTGCCCGCAGTTGCAGAAAAAACACTACCTCCTCCACCTCCTGCATATGTAACATCAGCACCAGATATTCCTATAGTTTCACCATCTCCTCCATCCCCTCCAGTGGTACTATTAGGGGCGGTTTGTCCTGCATCTTTAGCACCACCGCCACCACCTCCTGCAAAGGGAGAACCAGTTGTATTGTTTCCACCTGCTTTGCCTTGTACAGTTGTAGTTTCATGTGATTGCTGACCTCCGGGAAGAGCAATAGTAGCCCCACCATATCTTTGAACTTCTGCTGAACCTGCACCACCACCACTACCTCCATTTAAAGCAGTTCCATCACGGGCGTTAGCAGATTGTGCGTGTGGTCCTGTAGCAGGTGAGTTTGATCCTCCTTTTCCACCGCCACTTGATGTTACTCCGTTAAATGTAGAGTTGCTCCCAGCAGTTTCTGCTGGCGTAGATGAACTAGCTGCAGAGCCAGATCCTGATAATCCACCACCACCCACAGTGATAGAATAATCTGTACCTGCTGTTACAGACATACCAGTGCCAGTTCTAAAACCACCACCACCTGCTCCACCAGATGATGCACCTCCACCACCTGCAATTACAAGATAATCAACACTTGTAACACCAGTAGGGCAAGTCCAAACAGTATCACCTAAAAAACTTTCAATAACTACAATTTCACCTGCATCTGCTACCGCAGTAGAAAAGTTAGAAAATAATAATTGATGTATTCCAGTCATTATGAAATATTCCCAGTAAGTATAGCTAAGTTTGCTGTATAACTAAACATAATACTTGCGACTCCATTTGCATCTAGTGTATGCAAAGCAGTTGCTGCTAAATCTCCTGCCTTAACTGCGTTTACAGCAGTACAAGCTAATGATGCTGTACATCCATTTACTGATATAATTGATACAATATCACCGACTGCAAATACACTTGTTGGCACAGTTATTATAACATTAGCTGAATTTATTGTAACTTGATTACCTGCATCTCCTATTGCTAAAGTATAATTACCCGATACTTTAGTGCTTAAAGGTATGTCTCTTAAATCACCATCTTGATCTGATACTGTAGAAGCTCCTGTTATTGTATTTGTTACAGCTAAAGTTCCAGTTACAGAAGCATTAGTACCTACATTAAGTGTACCTGAAGCTGTTACATTATTAGTTATTCTAAATGAACCTCCTACTGAAGCATTACCTCCTACATCTAATGTACCGTTAATGTCAGCATTAGTACCTGCATTTAATGTACCTACTGAAGAAACACTAACAGCCGAATCTATAGTAGCTCCATTTATTGCAGGGCTAGTTAGAGTTTTATTGGTTAAAGTTTGTGTACCTGTGTCAGAAACTAAAGTAGCATTTGCATTACCTATAGTATCTCCTCCAGGTAATGTCAAAGTATTAGTAGCTGAAACACCATGATCTGCTGCAGTAATTATCTGGCCATGTGAATTAACAGCACAATTAAGTTGTATTTGTCCTTCAGTAGAACCAGAACCTTTAATTTCTAAGATTTGTGTAGCAGGATCTACTGTTAAATTACCTGCATTGTTTTTAAGATCGCCTTCAACATTAAATGTACCACCTACAGAACCATTACCAGATACATCTAATGTACCATCTGCAGAAGTATTACCTAAAGAAGTTTCATCAGTTACATCTAGAGTTCCACTGATTGTAGCTGTTGCAAGATTAGTTGTACCACCAACTGCAAATGTACCACCTACAGTAGCATCAGTAGTAAATGTAGTCTTTGCTGAAAATGTTGATGGTGCTCCAGTTTCTATTGCAGATGCTATAATATCTCCAACAGCTAAATTTGCATTAACAGTTACATTATTAGCAAATGTTGCACTTCCTGCTACATCGAGTGTTCCACTAGCAGATAAATCTTCAACATCCGTATCTCCAGTAACTCTTAATGTAGATTCTACACTTACTGCTCCTTTAAATGCAGAAGTAGCACTTACTGCAAGTGTACTTTCTAATGTTGCAGCTCCACCTACTTTTAATGTAGATTCAGCAGATAATGCATTAGTAACAGTTACTGCATCAGCAGAAATACTGTCAGCATTAATAACACCATCAATATATAAATCTTTAAATTGCTTTGCAGTTTTACCTAAATCTACTGCATTGTTAGTTTCAGGAAAAAATGCATTAGCATCTGCTTCGTATTGAAGTGATGGCCCTATTTTACTTATTGGCCCACCTTCTCCCGTATTACCATCGTGAGTATGTCCTGTAGAAGTGGCAAATGCACTAACTAAACCATCAAATTCTCCATCTAAGTCAGATGCATTAATAACATTACCGTCAGCAATATTATTACCAGTGTCTTTTCTTATATATCCTGTACCCATAATAACTAATCCTTATCGTCTATCGAAAGTTGCATATTCTAAAATTGAAGCATCTAATGAAAATGGTGCATTTGTATCACTTACTAAAAAATTCAAAGAAACATTAAAACCAGACCCTATTGTTTGTGTTGTAAATACTTTTTTTAATTTACCACCAAATGTAGCTGTCCCATAAGTTGAAGTAGTATCACCATAAACAGATATCGTACTTGTAGTATTTGATAAAGTAATTGGTGCAGGTTGTACAACTCCATCTGTATCAAAGTCAAATAATAAACTAGAGTCTACTTCTACACTACCTATAGGATCTGTATATAAATGTAATTTATAAATAGTTTTTCTTAATTGTGGATCATTTAATGTCACAAAAGGTGTTGCAAAGTTTGCTTCTATATTTTCACTATCAAAACTATTACCGTCTTCCATTTTATAAACGTATCCATTACCATTTGTAAATACTATAGTCTCTATTTTATTTTTTAAATTGCTATCAGCAGCTACTGCTTTTATACCTCTTACTTCTGCCCACCCAAACATATTCCCTTCTGTTCCTGCTAATTGTGTTCCTAATATTCCTGTATTGTTTCCTAATAATCTGTATTGAGATTTACCTTTTATAGTTATACTTGTAAAACTTGAATTACTAGATATTAAATTTACTATTTCTTTTTGAATAACTTTTGATATAACTGCTAAATCAAAATCTCCAATCTTATCTGTAGAACTTAATGATCTAATTCCATCTGGCCCTAAAAATACTACATCTCCTGCTACCTCTCTAATTGTATCGGAATCTACACAGCCAATATTGGTAGTTATAGGTTGTAATATAAAATCTGCAAGTGTATTTCCAACTAATCTTTCTATCTTATTTTCACTAAATATAATTAACTGCTCTCTAAAAGCTATAAGTCCTGTTATATTAGTACCTACACTTATGTTACCTGCCCCGTTACCTGGAGCAAAATCGTTATCAGTATAAGGTGCTGTAAAACTTAATACATCACCTTTTGAAAAAAATAAATGATTCTTAAAAAATGCTACATGCTCTGCTCCATTAACATCACTAGGTGCTTCAGTTAATGGTGTATATGTTGTTCCATCATATAAAAAAGGAAAGTTTGTACCATCTACCCCTGCTATTTTTTCTGTTGTACCTATTCTATATTTTGCAAATCTAGTAGTTTCTGTTCCTGTTCTATCACTTGTTAAAAAAGTTACACTAGCTCCATCACTAGGGCTACTTGCTAAGTCAGGAGATATGTTTAAAGTTGTACCTCCACTAGTAACAGTAGGTGTATTAGTGATTGTATATACTAAAGTTATACCTGCTACTGTAAAAGTATCTCCAGTTTTAGGAGTAGATGTTAAACCATCTATTGCTAATGTGCTTCCTGTCTGACTACCTCCATTTACTACAGGTGTTCCATACTGTGTTATATTTATTCTTGTATATCCTGTACCTGTAGAACGATATATGTGTCCATTTCTTGCAACGATAACAGAACTTTCCCATGCTGCTAACCCACTAGGATTTTCTCTATTAGTAGTAAAAGTTACGTCTGCTTGATCTGCAGGTGAACTTGCCAAACTACTTGTTAAACCTAAAGTTGATCTTTTAGTAGTTGAACTATAACTAACTGAAGACACAGTATAAGTACCACTGATTCCTGCTACTGTAAATACATCTCCTACTATAGGTGTAATATATAATCCTGCAACTACTAAGTTTGTACCTGTTTGACTAGCTCCGTGTACCTTTGGTTGTCCAAAAGAAGGTATTAAATTATTATCAAATTTAGTAAACCCTAATATTTTTTTATATCCACCTTCAACAGATGGTTCAAAGTTTCTTAAAATCCTAGCACTACCAGGTTGTTGCAAACCTTGCTGTAAAGGAGATAAGTTACTTACTAACCCACCTTTATATTCAAAAGCATATGTTTGTAATGCATCTGCCATTTATGAAGCCAATCTATAAACGTATGTACTTCTTTGTGATCTTGTTAACATAGTAGACCTAACATATGTGTTTTCATTTATAAGAACAATTCTCATGTTCTTTAATCCTGCTTCAAACTTTTCTTTTGCTACTAATGCATCTTGTGTATTACCTCGAAACATATAAGCATAATACATAGCACCATCTAAAATTACATTTCTATATATCTCTGGTATTTTAGGTACATCTGTTGCATCAATCATTTCAACACTAGTTAAATAATATTCATAAACAACTGTATATGCTTGGTCTGGTGCAGGTGATAAAACATATTCTAAACCTGGAGCTTTAGATACAAACACAGGAACATTATACAAACTAGTATCTGATGTATATTCTTGTTCAACAAATCTTTCTAAATATTCTTCATACCTTAATACTTTTAGTTTTTGAGTTCTATTATTTAAAGTATCACTCTCTTTAATTCTAAAAGTTTCAAAGTCTACTACAGTAGAATTTGCAGGAAAGCTGTATCGACTTACACCTGCAGATAAAGTATCTTCTTGTTCTACAAAGTTATAAGGCCAGTGTGGGTATTCTTGATCTATTTCTTGTATAGAAGCATTAACACTATCTTTAACTTGTGAATGAAAACCTGAAGTACTAGCAAAGTTACTAGTGCTAAGTTCTACTTCATTAAGTCTTCTATTAACTTCGTTAACAAGTCCTAAATAATTATATGCCATTAAAATTCCTTAATAGGTAAAGTAACAGTTCTTTCTGCTACTGTTCCACTTGTATCTAATATCTGACAATGTAATTTATATTTTGTATTGTTTGTACCTAATCCTAAATTAACAGTAGCTACTGTATTTGTATTAGATACTCCCACTAAATGTAAATTATTTACAATAGTCCCTGTACTAAATTGTGTTTTTACACCAGATGAATTATTAACAAACCATGTAACTGTATCTATAGTAGCTTGACTTCCTAAATATCTAGACCAATCTACACTAAAATCTACAGTTTCATCAGGATCTTTACTAGGCCATTTAAGTGACATATTATGCTACCTTTACTATTCTATCTGAATCTGTACTTCTTCTATGAACATAAACTGTTCTACGTCTTTCATAATTATCTTTAACAGTATTAAAGTTAAATACATTAGTTGTTAAACTTATACTACCTAATCCAGTTGTTCCTTGTGTACCATTTACATTTACTACTTTAGGAACACCTATTGCCTCTGTAGTTATATTAGGAGAACCTACTTGCCCTGTTCCAGATACGCCATCTGGAAACATTGTTAGATTATTAGAAGCAACTCCATATCTATCTGTACCAAATACACCAGTACCATAAAAGGCACCTGTGTTATTAGTTGTAGAAGAAGCCATAGTTACGCAATTCTAACAATAGCATTTGTTCCATCAGCACTTGGAAAACTTATTACAAAGTTACCTGCAGTTGCAGTTTGATCTGCACTAAAATCTAATACGGCTATTGCATTAGTCGTACTTGAACTACCGTCAGTAGTTGTATTATATATCAACCCACCTCTAGCAGTAATACTTGCTCCTGTAAATGTAGCAGTTCCAAAGTTTGTAAAAGCTGTTGTACTATCTGTTGTAGGGTCTACATTTACTAATGCAGTTCCTCCAGAACTATATCCTGCACCTACTACTTCACCTGTAGTAATAAAGTTAGTAGTACCTGCACTTAATGCTGCACCTGCAGAATACAAAGCAATTTTAAAAGTGTGTCCTGCAGAAGAAAAGTCATGCTTACCTTCAAGCAATTCTTTCTTAAAAGAAGTACACATGGCTTGTGAAATTGCCATCTTTAATCCTTTATAAAAAAAATGGGTAGCCCTATCCCCTAGAGCCACCCATGTAGTTTACTCAATTAATAATTAAGCTAATTGGTCACGATCTACTTCGTCTGGCCCTAGATCGTTTGATACGTCTTGCATGACTGCATATACTCTCCATACTCCTGAAGTAGGATATGCACTACCTGCAGTAGGCCCAAGTACTACATCAACTGTATCATCAGCAGATACAACTAATGGAGCATAGGCAGCAGGTATTGCTGTCATGTCACCTGTTGAAGTGCCATCACAGTCAAAATTGTCTGCAAAAGCATCAGGATCTGCACCTGTACCAATGTCTACTTGAAAGTCTCCGTCATTAGGTGTTACCACCTCAAGACCAGCACCCCAAACCATTGTTTTCGCAGGTACATCTATTACTTGAAGAACGTCAGCCGATGCTAATGCAGAACCTTTAGTGGTTGTTGCAGTAGCAAGATTAACGTCAACTTCTACTTTATATGGCTCCTTGCGGATAGCACGACTGGGGTGCGTACCTGCATTGATACCATTTGATACGTCAACTGTAGCCATTTTCTATCTCCTTTAAGCCACGTTATATTTAGCAGTGACAAGTGCCTCAGGTCTTAAAATCTTACGACCATAGAGGTGCATACCACGCACGATGTCAGAAAAACTGTCTGGATCACGATAGCTTTCTGTTTTACTTACTTGTTGAGCAGTAGCTATTGCAGAACCATGCCCTCCAACAATAACACCAAAGTCAGTGTTTTGGTTAGCCTTACCACCTGTAGCAGAACCACCACCTACTGAAGGTAAGTTGTTAGAGCTATAAACTTTAAATCCATGCAAATTATTTATAACTAAGCCATTTTGTAAGCCAGAGCCACCATAATCTGAATTTACTAGTCTACTATCTTCATCTCTAAGTAGCTCTAGAAATACAGAATCAACAACTAACCAACGGTCTGCTTTATCTACAAACTGTTGATCTAATAGTCTACCCATACGAGAAATAACTTGTAATGGAGATACAACATCATTAGGTAAAGATGTAGCTCCAGGTAAACGTGTTGCTAATGGAATAGAGTGATCTCCTGCTGAACCTGTAGTAATTTGAGAAAAACTACCTTTATTTAAAACCATAGAACTTAAAAGTTCATTAGAACCTGCAGATGCTACTGCATTTGTTCCAGGTGATGTAGTTCTTAAAGTATCAGCATTACCATGCTTTGCTGATTGTTGAAAACCACAAAGATACCCAAGAACGTCTTGATCGTATTGATCTCTCAAACGATAAGCAGCACGGTCTGAAGCCAAAGTCATAAAGTTTACATGACTATGTGCAGCCTCAATATCGTCAATCTTAAATGCATAGTAATTAGACTGATCTACAACAAGTGTAAAATCCTCATCATCTAAGTCTTGAGCAGTAATTTGAGTACCACGACTATAAGCCTGAACTGAAACTTCTGGTTCTTTGATTATTTTTACTGAATCACCCATGTTTGCAATCTCACCAAAGTAATCACTATTGGTAATATCTTCAACAACAGATGATTTACGGAAAGCAAGTTGTACCTGCTTAGAGTAAATTACAGGGCTAAAATTACCGTTAGGTAAGTTTTGATACCCCGTTGCCTTAGGGAAAGCCATCTTAAATCTCCTTAAAAAAGTGTATAAGTAATTGAACGCATAACTTACACAATTCCTTTTGGGGCTGTCTTTTATTGGTGCATACTATTTAGCTGTATAGTATGGGCAATCAAGTCTCAGGTAATCCTTAAATTGTTCGTTGCGTTGTCTTTATTTTAGCTATATCCTTGGTGTCACAAAGTGGGCAAGGTATAGCTAGACCTATGTGAATTACAGTTCTACTGATAAATCCTTGAATGTCAAGTACTATCTAGCAGAACCAGTCAAATCATAGATAAAATTCCCTGATCTCATAGCTGCTATTATAGCATCCTGTTTAGCTTCATATTCAGCAGGTTGCATTTTCTCTACTTCAGATTCTTTAAAAGTACTTCCCTCTGCCATAGCTTCAGGGGATTCTTTAGAAGAAGTCTTAACAGATTTAGCAGCTTCTCTCTGTACTTCTTTACTAGATTTCTTATTACTGCTAATGCCCATATCTGCTTTATATAAGTCAATAGCCCTAGCAGCAGACATAGCATCATGTTCATTTTCATATAAGGCTTTTTGCACCCACTGTGGTTGTGCCTCTACCCAATTATGAAACTGATCCTCATCTCTAATCTGAATAAAGTCAGGATGTTTTTTAAGCAATTCAACTTCTGCTTTTTCTCGCAGTGCATCGTCTTGCATATCATTAATCTTTTTAATCCTGTCTTCTAACTCTTTCGACTGTTCCTGTGATTTCTTGATAGCTATTGTTTCAACTATCTTAGCTACATCAGGATATTCTTTTGCCCATTCATCAAGTTCTTCTTCACTCTTAGGCAATTTAATCTGTTGCTTAGTAGCTGTGTCTAGTTGAGATTTAAGCTCATCAATCTGCTTTTGAAGATCCCCTTCTTTCTTTTGTGCAAATCTTCTTAAATCACCATACCTTTTTTTAAAACTTCTTTCTTCAGCATT
>VMHT01043409.1_pt1 | contig 11238 bp, 9 predicted proteins | sample 4693611 | NCBI WGS metagenome assembly VMHT01 (sample SAMN12280063, study PRJNA550983) | marine metagenome | isolation source: seawater sampled from same location over 5 years 0.02-0.2 micron viral filtrate | place: USA: collected off the coast of southern California halfway between the port... ... | reverse complement strand
GCTTCCGACTCATTATCGAATATATTTTCAAGTGTTTTCGATTTAGTTAATGTTGATAAGGATAAAGGAGTAACAAATTCCCTACCACTTTTTGTAAGAATAGTTCTTATCTCCACATCATTTTTTTTTAATAATCTAATCAAATCAAGTGATTTGTAAGCGGCTATACCACCACCTATTATTATTAAGATTTTTTTATTTTTTAACGTCATCATTTAAGATTAAAATACTAACAGGAAGACAATTACAATACCAAAAAAACTTATTACGACATTATTCCTAAAATTTTTTAATTTCATCTGCTCTATTTCCAAGTTTTTATTATTTATGCCTAGATTTAATTTTCCTTCAGCTACAAGTTTTAATGCATATTCTGCTTTATCCATTAAACCAGGAAAATCAGGTATTCGCTTAATTATTTCAGCAGATGTATTTAAAGCTGTATCAATAGTGGACTTAGGACTTTTTAAGTTTTTAAGCCAATCTTCCAAAACTGGTTTAGACACTTCCCAAATATTTGTCTCTGGGTATAATTTTCTCGCAACTCCTTCTACTACAACCATAGTTTTTTGAAGTAATAATAATGGAGGTTGTGTAGCCATGTTGAATTTTTCTGTAATCTCAAATAATTGAGCGAGCAAATTTCCGCCAGAAATATCTTTTATAGATTGACCAAAAATTGGTTCACCTACTGAACGTAACGCTTGAGCAAATTCATCTTTAGATGTATTTTGAGGAACTAGTCCAGCTTGAAAATGAACCTCTGCAACTTTAACATAATCCCGTTGTATAAAACCATATAAAATTTCAGCTAGAAACTTTCTATTATTTTTATCTAGTCTACCCATAATTCCAAAATCAACAGGAACAATATTACCTTTTGGGTCTACAAATAGATTACCTTGGTGCATGTCGCCGTGAAAAAAACCATCTCGAACTGCTTGTTTTAAAAAATGTTGAATTAAATTTTCTGCTAAATGCTTTAAATTTATACCCTGATCTTCTAATTTTTCTTGTTCTCTGATCGAAACACCATTTACTTTATCTAAAGTAAGTATTTTCTTTGTTGTATAATTCCAATAAATTTTTGGAACATTAAATCCCTTATCTAGTTTAGTATTTTCATATAATTCGTTGGCGGCGGCAGCCTCAAATCTCAGGTCCATTTCAATATTAGTTATTTCTCTTAAAAGGTGCACTACCTCTACTAACTTCAGTCTCTTTGCTTTTGAAATTGTATTCTCAACAATAAAAGCAAACAACATTAGAGCATCCAGCTCCTCATTAAAAAGCTGCTCTATATCTGGTCGTAAAATTTTTATTGCTACCTGCTTTTCTTGATTTTCATTTTTAATTTTAGCAAAATGAACCTGAGCGATTGATGCTGCAGCTATAGGCTCGCCTATTTCAATAATATTTTGGTATTGTTTTTCACCAATTTCTTTTTTTATAACTTTTTTTGCTTCATAAAGTTCAAAAGCAGGAACCTTATCTTGAAGTTTTTCTAAATCCTTTGCCATCTCTTCGCCGATTATATCTGGACGAGTAGCTAAAAATTGCCCAAGTTTTATAAATGTAGTACCCATACCTTGTAGCGCTTCACAGAGATTTTTACCCGGGTTATTGTTTTGTAAATGAGTATTTTTTGATCCAATTGAAATTAAACTAAAAAATAAATTTATTGATACCGGTATTTGATGCACTTGATTTATTGTATCAATAGCACCTGAAGTAGCCAGTTTTCTTGCGATTTGAAATAACTTAAAAACTCTTTTTAACATTTAAATTTTCCACCCGGAATGTATAGCCGATATTCCATTTGACAGATTTCTATATTCTACATTGGCAAACCCATTATTAATTATCAGTTCTAAAAGTTGTTCTTGATTATAAAAAGCATCTATACTGTTAATCAAATATTCGTAAGGTTTTGACGATCCTACAATATATTTTCCTAAAGTAGGTATAGCCTTCGAATAATTTTTATATATAAAATTTAATAACTCATTATTTATTTTTGAAAATTCTAAGCACATAAAACGACCCCCTGGCTTTAAAACTCTGTAAGCTTCACTAAGAGTTTTGTTAATATCAGAAACATTCCGAATACCATAACTAATTGAGTAAAAGTCGTATACACCATCTTCAACAGGTAAAGTTTCAGCTTTAGACATAATCCATTTTATATTTTGAAAATTAGCCAGATTTTTCTTTCCTTCTCTAAACATATTTTCGTTTGGTTCTATACAAGTAATCATAGATAAATTTTTGTTTCGTAAAGAAAATAGTTTTGCAATATCTCCAGTACCTGACGCGACATCAATTAATGAGGACTTATGAGATGGATTCATCCAGTCAATAAATTTATCTTTCCAAATGCGATGTACTCCTAAGGACATAATATCATTCATTAAGTCGTATTTATTGTAAACCTCCGAAAATACAGAATTGACTAATTTTGATTTATCTTGAATAGTGCTTTTCATAATTTAATTATATGCCAGAATTACCAGAAGTTGAAGTTGTTAAAAGGTCTTTAATTAACAAAACGCAAAATTTAATTGTAAAAGCAGTTAAAATAAATGATGGAAGACTAAGATACAAAATTAACAGAATCAAAATCAAAAAAATTATTGGCCTTAAGTTTAAAAAGATTTCTAGAAGATCTAAATATCTATTATTTTTCTTTAATAAAGAAATTGTGATGTTGGTACATTTAGGTATGACTGGAAAATTTTTTTTTATAAATCACAAAAGAGAAAAATATAAAACAAGTTTTTATTATAATTTAAATGAAGAAAAAGACAAAAGACATGATCGCATAATCTTTGTTTTATCTAACAATCAAAAATTAATTTATAATGATGTAAGAAAGTTTGGTTTTATAAAGTTTATAAAACAAGCCAATCTTGACCAAAATATTCACCTAAAAAATTTGGGACCTGAACCTTTAAGCTCCAAATTTAATATTGTATATTTTAAAAATTATATAAAGGGAAAAGAAAGGACTATAAAGGATCTGTTAATGGATCAAAAATTTATATCCGGCCTTGGTAACATATATGTAAATGAAATTCTTCTTCATAGCGGGATAAGACCCATAAAAAAAATCAAAAAACTCGCAAATTTTGAAATCCAAAAAATTATAAAATTTTCAAAAAAAATAATTTCTAAAGCAATAGTGCTTGGAGGTTCATCTATAAAAGATTTTTCTAGTAGCAGTGGAAAAAAAGGTTCATTTCAGCAACATTTCAACGTTTATGGAAAAAAAGGTGAAAATTGTTCTAAGATCAAGTGCGAAGGTAAGATAAAAAAAATTGTAATTTCTAATCGAGCGTCATTTTTTTGTAATAAATGCCAAAAATAATAAAGTTGACCGTATTTGAATGCACATATATACAATCCTAAAAAATGCCAAACACTAAATCAGCAATCAGAAGAGTTCGCAGGGTAAAAAAACAAACCCAAACTAATAGAATTAGAAAAAGCAAATACAAGAGCGCTGTTAAGCAAATGGAAATTCATTTAAAAACAAAAGATAAGGAAAAAGCTAAGAAATACTTTTCAAAATTTCAATCAATTCTAATGCAGGTTGCTAAATCTGGTATAATAAGCAGGAACACAGCTGCAAGAAAAATTTCTAGAATTTCAAAAAAAATTTCCTCTAAATAATCAATTTAAAGTTGATCATCCAAAAAAATACAATCTATATTTAGAGTCATCTCACCAAATGTAGAAACTTAATTCAGTGAGTTGAAAATATTTTTTTTATTCTATCTGAACGATAATTGTACAACCGATTTGTAATTTTATTTTAGATTACAACCTATGCTTAGTTGCAAATAATTTCCAAAAGTCGTTTAAAGGAATTTCTTTAAGAAATATCTACATGGAAAACAATTTTACAAAAAAACAAAACACTTTTATTTCAGAAGAAGAAAAGACGTTAAACTGGGAAGAAATACAAACATCATTTAAAAAGACTTTTGGAAGCGAAGTTTATAATAGTTGGCTTCAAAAAATATCTTTAGTAAAAGAATATAATGATTATTTAATACTTGGTGTTCCAACACGATTTTTTAGAGATTGGATAGTTTCTAGATACTTGGACAAAATCCTTGAGCAAGTTAAAAACTTCAAATTAAGTCTTATTAGAATTGAATTTAAAATTATTGAGGAAAGTAAGCAAAACCAAGAATTTATAAAAATAGACGAGTTCAATAAGGTTACAGAAATAAAAGACTCGATCTTGAATTATAATAGGCTAAATCCAAACCTAAATTTTAATAATTTCATCCAAGGCAAAAGTAATGATATAGCACTATCTTATTCAAAGAAGGTTTGCGAACATATCTCTCGATACAATCCACTATATATTTGCGGGGGTGTTGGTTTAGGAAAAACTCACCTTTTAAACGCGATTGGTCTCGAACTTCAGAGCGAAAATAACGTGATGTTTATATCAGCAGAGAGGTTTATGTATCATTTTATAAAATCAATTAAAAAAAACGATATGGTAAATTTCAAAGATTTTTTTCGAAAATCCTCAGTTTTTATAATTGATGATATTCAATTTATAAGTGGTAAAGAAAGCCTCCAAGAAGAGTTTTTTCATACCTTTAATAGTTTAGTTGAAAAAGGCTCTCAAATTATAATTTCGGCTGATCGCGCTCCGATGAAGCTGGATAGAGTTCAAGATAGAATTAAGTCTAGATTATCAGGAGGACTTGTCGTGGATATTGAAATGCCCGATCAAGAACTAAAAACAAAAATTATAAAGACAAAGATCCAGGAGATACAAAACCAATTTAAAGAAAGTATTCATCTCAAAGATGAAGTGGTTGCTTATATTGCTAGTGAAAGCAAAACTAATATTAGAGAACTTATAGGAGTATTAAATAGAGTTATCGCATTTAGTAGAGTTCATAATAAAGATTTAACCATTAGTGATTGTAAAAATATCCTAAAAGATGTTTTTAACCAAATTAGAGTTATCACAGTTGATAAAATACAAAATGTTGTTTCAAACTATTTTAACATTCCTTTAAGCGAAATGCTTTCACAAAGAAGATCTAGGCCTTTAGCTAGACCAAGGCAATTAGCTATGTACTTAGCAAAAAAAATGACAACAAGATCTTTACCAGAAATCGGCAGAAGATTTGCCAATAGAGATCATACGACAGTAATACATGCTGTAAAAACGATTACTAGACTTTCCGAACAAGACGATGAAATGAAAAAAAATATTAATCAGATTAAAAGCTTGTTGTTAGAACAGTAATTTAATGCAGTTTGTCATAAAAAGAGATATATTGTTAAAATCGTTAAATTTTGTTCAAGGTGTTGTTGAAAAAAAAAATACTCTTCCGATACTTTCAAATGTTTTACTACAATTAAAAGATAGAAAATTATCTATAGTTGCAACAGATCTCGATATTATTTTTTATGAAGGTGTAGACGATGTAAAAATAATCAAAGAAGGAAGTACAACAACATCTGCAGCAATATTGTATGATATTCTTAGAAAAATTTCTTCCAATTCAGAGCTCAATTTTGAATTAAAATCAGAAAATAAACTCAGCTTGAAGAGTCAAAATGCAGATTTTAACCTTCTGTGTTTACCTACTGATAATTTTCCATCATTTGCAGATGAATTTGAAGGGCAAGAAATAGCTTTAAATAACAATAGATTTTTGAAACTTTTAAACAAAACTAAAATTTCAATATCAAATGATGATACTAGACATTATTTAAACGGAATTTTTTTACATCTTACAGAGGCTCATGGTAGGAATTTTTTAACTGGTGTTGCCACTGATAGCCATAGATTGTCGTCTAGTAGTCTAGAGATAGATAATATAAATGATTTTTCATCTCTAATTTTACCAAGAAAAACGGTATTTCAACTTTGTTCTTTGTTGTCAGAAACATCAGACAAGCTTACAATGCAAACAAGCGATAATAAAATTAAGTTTTCACTTGGTAACATTAAACTAATTTCCAAAGTGATAGATGGAAAATTCCCTGATTATAAAAAAGTTGTACCTACCTCTAATGAAAAAAAATTAATTTTATCATCTAAGGATTTTATCAATTCAATCGAACGTGTAGCTAGTGTTTCTTTGGATAGAAAAGAAGGTGTAAAATTGCTCATTAATAAAGATAACGTTCAATTATCTGTTAATAGTGCTAATTCAGGTGAGGGTAATGAAAAAATTAAAGCAGAATTTAGTTCTGAAAATTTAAATATAAGTTTTAATTCGAAATATCTTGTAGATATTGCTTCTGAGGTAGAAGATAAAAATTTGAAAATGAGCCTGAAAGACTCCGTTTCTCCAGTTTTAATCGAAGATGTTTCTGATAAAAATAGTTATTACGTCATAATGCCTATGAAAATCTAGATTTATTAGTTTATAGATTTTTTTTTATTTTTAGCTCTATAACTGTTGGTACTAAATAATTTTAAGTCGATATGGTCACTGCTTATTTCATATTCCTTTAAAAAAATGATACAATTCACATTCAAAAAAAATGTCTAAAAATACTGAATTAAAAAAATCACCTTCTTATGGTGCTGACTCAATTAAAGTTCTGAAAGGGCTAGATGCTGTAAGAAAAAGACCAGGAATGTATATCGGAGATACCGACGATGGATCTGGTTTGCATCATATGGTATTTGAAGTAATAGATAATTCAATAGATGAAGCTTTAGCCGGTTATTGCAAAAACATAACAGTTTCGATTAATACAGATAATACAGTTACCGTAGAGGACGATGGAAGAGGCATTCCTGTTGATATGCACAAAGGCGAAAAGATGTCTGCGGCCGAAGTTATAATGACTCAACTGCATGCTGGTGGAAAATTTGATCATGACTCTTATAAAGTATCTGGAGGCCTTCATGGTGTTGGGGTATCCGTTGTTAATGCTCTATCAGAGAGCTTAGAACTAAATATTTATAGAGATGGCAATGAATATGAAATTAAATTTAAAGATGGAAACTCGATAAAGCCGCTAAAAAAATTGGGAAAAACAAAAAAAAATGGTACAAAAATAAATTTTCTACCTTCAAAACAAATTTTCTCGTCAGTCAAATTTAGCACCTCTACGCTTGAAAAAAGAATTAGAGAACTTGCCTTTCTCAATAAAGGGATAGCAATAAAATTAATTGATAATACATCAAAGAAATCAAAAGAATTTTTACATAAATATGATGGAGGAATACTGGAATTTGTTAAGCATATTAATAACAAAAAACCAATTTTAGTTAATAAAAATGAAAAAGAAGTTTTTAAAAAACCTGTTTATGTTACCGCAACAAAAAACAATGTAGTAGTAGAATGTTCTTTTGAGTGGAATGCAGGATACTCAGAGGAGGTTTTGCCCTTTACAAACAATATTCCCCAAAAAGACGGTGGTACGCATCTTCTTGGATTTAGAACAGCTCTGACAAGAGTTATAAATAAATATACAGCTGACAGAAATAACAAAAAAAATAAAATTTCATTGTCCGGTGAAGATATTAAGGAAGGACTGACAGCAGTGCTATCTATAAAGATGCCTGACCCTAAGTTTTCCTCTCAAACTAAAGATAAATTAGTATCATCAGAAATTAGAAATATCGTTGAGAACATTATTAGCGAAAAAGTTTCAACTTGGTTTGATCAAAACCCTTCTATCGCCAAAACTGTTTTAGAAAAAATTACCCAGGCTGCTATGGCAAGAGATGTGGCAAGGAAAGCTAGAGATAGTGTAAGAAGAAAAGGAACATTCGAATTATCTGGTTTGCCGGGAAAACTAGCAGATTGTCAAATTCAAAAAAGAGAGGGTACAGAGCTATTTATAGTAGAGGGAGACTCAGCAGGTGGATCTGCTAAACAAGGAAGAGTAAGAGAGTACCAAGCTGTATTACCTTTAAGAGGGAAAATTTTAAACACTTTTGTAAATGGTAAATCAAATGGTGAAGATCATTCAACCAAAGCTTTATCAAAGATGATGTCATCAAATGAGATAGTAACTTTAATTAATGCACTAGGCACTGGTTCTAAAGATTTTAATATTGAAAATTTAAGGTATGATAAGATTGTTATTATGACAGACGCTGACGTCGATGGTTCCCATATTAGAACTCTTTTACTTACTTTTTTTAATAATAATCCATTTAACCAATTAATAGAAAACGGACACATATACCTAGCACAACCTCCTTTATTTAAAATTACAAAAGCTAATAAGAGTGTCTACATTAAAGATGAAAAAGCACTCGAGGATTATATTCTTGAAGCTGGAAAATTAGATAAGAAAATTAAAAAAGGATCAGCTGAATATAAAAAGTTATTACAAGAACAAAGAGAAAAACTATCAATTCAAAGATTTAAGGGTTTAGGAGAAATGAATCCAGAAGAACTTTGGGAAACAACCTTAAACCCAGATAATAGAACAATGCTTAGAGTACAGTATTCAAAAGGCACCAAAGAAAAATCAAAAGAAGATCAAAAAATGATTAAAGTATTAATGGGAGATGAAGTGGCACCAAGAAAAGATTTTATTACAAATAATGCTTTAGATGTTGCAAATCTAGACATTTAATTATGAATTTTTCTACTCTCTTTAGAACTAAAGAGAATCTAAACTTAGATAAGAGCACCCTTACAATTTTAAGATATATAGCCATTTTTGGACAATTTATAGCAGTTAACATAGTTTTTTTTTATTTAGACCTTAAATTTCCAATTAAAGAATGTTACACCATCATCTTAATAGGTCTAATTACAAATTTATTTCTTCAATTTAAAATTAAAGTAAACCAACTAAAAGATAGCTATGCTTCACTATTTTTATTATACGACCTATTTCAGTTGAGCGCCCTCTTGTACCTAACAGGTGGAATTTTAAATCCATTTTCAACATTATTAATCATACCTACTATTGTTTCATCAACATTTCTCAGCATGGGAACGACAATAATTTTAGGAATGATTACTACGTTTTTACTGTTTCTTCTGTCAAACATTTCCCTCCCATTACCTGGTGTTGATTCAAATGTTTTTGATGTCCCAAATTTTTATAAACAAGGTGTCCTAATTGCAATTTTAATTGGTTTAATATTTTTAAGTTATTTTGGAATAAGATTTGCTGGTGAAACAAAAAAAAGATCAGAGGCATTGAATAAATTGCAAGAGGTAATATCAAAAGAGCATGAATTAGAGTCATTAGGCGGGCAAGCAGCAGCGGCAGCTCATTCTTTGGGTACACCGTTAGCTACAATAAGTGTAGTTGCTAAGGAATTAAAAAAAGAAATTGGTAAAAATAAAGAATTTTCAAAAGATATTGATTTATTAATAAGCCAAACGAAAAGATGCAGCGAGATATTAAAACAAATATCAAAAAAACAAATTGAAGAAGATATTTTTTTAAGTTCAATAAAATTTGAAGATCTTCTGGAGGAAATTATCAATTCTTTTAAAGAGACTTCCTCAAAAAAAATAGAACTTATTCTTGATGACGATCAAAATAAAATAGATATTCACCGAGCGCCAGAAATTGTTTATGGATTAAGAAATTTTATAGGAAATGCTGTAAAATTTTCTAGAAATAAAGTAAGAATAAATTTATTGAGTAATCAGAAAATAATTGAAATAAAAATAAATGACGACGGTCCAGGTATACCAGAGGATATTATTGAAAAAATTGGAGAGCCTTATATTAAATCTAAATCTAAAGAATTAAGTTCCAATTCTGGTCTTGGCCTAGGAACTTTTCTGGGAAAAACATTACTAGAGAGACAAAATGCAAAATTATTGTTTAGAAGGAATAGTGATTTGGGTGGCGCTTTAGTAATTATAACCTGGAGTACAAATAGTTTCTCTAATTCTTAAATTCAAATGTATAAGCTAAAATTTTGTAAGCAAGTTTTGCAACGAGAAAATTGTATGAGTCAAAATTTTTTATTGGAGCTAGTTCGTTAATATCTGCACCCACAACATTAGAAATCTGACAAACCTTTTTTATAATAGGTAATACGTCTTCCCAAAGTAAGCCACCAGGCTCAGGTGTTCCTGTTGCTGGCATTATACTTGCATCAAAACCATCAACATCAAAAGTAATATAGACAGTTTTATTTTTAAAGAAATCTTCAATTTTAGATAAATTCCAACTCTTTTTATCTTTTCCCCAAAAAATTTTCACTCTATCCCTATTATTATTATAAAAGTCCATTTCTGGTTTAGATAGATTTCTTATGCCAAATGAAACAACTTTAACATTTTTATAGTCTAAACATCTTTTAATTGCTGAAGCATGAGAAAATTTTTCACCTTGGTAACTTTCTCTTAAATCTGCATGGGCATCAAAATGTAAAAGGGTTATGTCTTCATACTTAGCTACAATGGGGTCTATGCAGCCAGGTGTGATTGAGTGCTCCCCACCAAATACTAAAGGAAATTTATTGCTTGAGATTATTTTTTGATTAATTTTTGATAGTTGGTTCAAAGCTTGTTTAATATTTTTTTTAATTGGAAATGGTTTTAATGTTTTAATACCAATCTCCCTATAGGGCTCTTTATTTAATTCCTCATCAAATAACTCCACTTGATGGGAAGCTTTTATAATTTCTTTAGGACCATTTTTTGTACCACCACCATAGCTAACTGTTTTTTCTAGTCCAAAAGGAACAACTATTACTTTAGGATCTATATTTTGATTTGCATCGTATCCTAAAAAACCTTTTTTTTGACTTAAGTATTCCATCTATGAATTGAAAATTTTAGAAAAATTCCTTTTTTCTCTTTTTTCCCAATTTCTACGGTGATAGGCATCGCTAGCAATTAAAGGAAGAACGCTTGTTGCCTCCGCAAAAACCATCTGCTCTTTTGTAACGTCTACTTTGCCCCATGAGCTAGCTTCTTTTAAAGTTGAACTGCTACAAGCACCATCTCGTGTATCTGCAACTGTAATTTGTATAGCATATTTGTGCATATCAACTTTTTTCCCTAATAACTCTGCACATACAACAGTGTCCTGTATGAAGTTTTTAGGCACTCCACCGCCGATCATTAGTAATCCTGATTGTTTAGACTGCAATTTTATTTCAGTTAGTTCTCTAAATTCACGAATTGAGTCAATTGTAATGTGATTATTTGGATTTTGCTCCTGGTGCATTACTAAGCCAAAACCAGCAGAACTATCAGTTAATGCAGGACAAAAAATCGGGACGTCATTATCATATGCTGTTTCTAT